>Ga0154552_1055_pt1 | contig 107514 bp, 95 predicted proteins | sample RifGroF2_FD_105695 | JGI IMG/M metagenome (GOLD analysis project Ga0154552, IMG submission 105695) | Bacteroidetes bacterium GWF2_29_10
TGATGGTTCGGCTGTGGTGTATGATGAAAAGAATAATAAATACTATTTTTACAATAAGGCGCAATATACAGAGATGTTTACACCTGCGTCAACATTTAAAATTTGTAATTCCTTGATTGGATTGGAAACGGGAGTTATTAAGGATGAGAATTTTGTAATAAAGTGGGATGGAGTTGATAGGGGAAGGCCTGAATGGAATAAAGATCAGGACATGAAGAGTGCTTTTCGCAACTCAACAGTGTGGTATTATCAGGAAATGGCAAGACGAGTGGGGGGTGAAAGAATGAAGCATTGGCTCGAAAAGGCTAATTATGGCAATAGGGATACTTTGGGAGGTACTGGCTAGCGGGCAATCTAAGAATATCTCCTAAACAGCAGATTGCCTTTCTAAAGCTATTACATGAAGGAAAGCTTTCTTTTGCAAAACGTACAATGGAGATTGTAAAAAAGATTATGATAAAAGAAGGTAGTAAAGCAAACTATGTTGTGAGGGCAAAGACGGGCTGGGGTGGTCAGAAAACAAAAGAAAAAGGATTTCAAAATGTTGGCTGGTATATTGGTTATATTGAAACCAAAGATAATGTATATTATTTTTCAAACTGCATCCAATCGCCTGATGACAACAATCCAGATTTTGCAAAAGCCAGAATAGAGATTATGGATAAAATACTTACCGAATTAAAAATATACGAGTAAAGAGAATCTTAATATAAATCTTAGATATTATGGATAAGGGTTGTTTTAATATTAATGAGAAGAACTACAATCAATAACAAAAATTGTTTAATAAAATGATAGAATTACAACATGAAACTAAATATTCATTAGCTCCATTTTTTATAATGATATCCTTGATAAATTCCATAATCATTACTATATTATGAAGATCGTAAAAAAAAGATTACGATAAAAGAAGGCTGCAAAGCAAATTATGTTGTGATAACAAAGATGGGCTGGGGTAGTAGTCAGAAAACAAAAGAAAAAGGATTTTTTAATGTTGGTAGACGCATCTGTTGTAAGTCTTATTGGATAAGGTTTTACGAGAGTTGACGATTTAGTATTATTTTTATAATTAATTTATTGTTTTTTTATGTAATTATTAAGAAAAAGTAAATATTAATAAGAGTAAAAGTACAAAAAAAATACATTTTGCAACATAAATGTGATTTTTTGTAGTGTGATAAAAAAAAATAATAACTTTGACAAATTATTATTTGTAAAAAAAATAAGCACTATGAATTATATTTTATTTGATGACTCAAAAAAAGACTTATTGCCATTCACATATTTAAGGCCTGTTGCAGATATACGCATTGGGATTATGACAATAAAAGAAAAGTGGGAATTATTTTTAAGAACACAAGTTTCAGTTTTGGTTGATTCGTATTTAAGTAAAAAATACCCAGCAAATATTAAAACAAATAACGTTTTAATTAATGGCTCAATGCTTCCTTCAGATGAATTAATAAGTAAAATAATGTTATTAACACCAGGTCAAGCATTGGTTGATAATGAAGTTGTTATAGCATTTTATGTGCCTAATGATTTGTCAGACAAAATAAGTATAGACAATCTTAATATTAATAACTACGAAAAAGTAAATATTGAATGTGAGTATATTAAATTGAATTTTTGTTGGGATATTTTTGTTCATAACAAAGCTGCGATGTATTTGGATTTTAAAAAAATCACAGAAAACAGAATTTCGCAAGAAATAGACTATAACAATAATTGGGTCACAGCAGGAGAAAATATATTTATTGAAGAAGGAGCGCAAGTAAGACATGCCTTTTTAAATGCAAGTGAAGGAATTATTTATATTGGGAAAAATGCAATAATACAAGAAGGCAGTATGCTTAGAGGTCCAATTGCGATATGTGAAGGAGTAACGGTAAGAATGGGAACCAAAGTGTATGACAATACGACGATTGGTCCGTATTCAAAAGTAGGAGGAGAATTATCAAACTCAGTAATTTTTGGATTTTCGAATAAAGCTCATGATGGGTTTCTAGGCCATTCTGTAATTGGCGAGTGGTGTAATATTGGAGCAGATACGAATACTTCTAATTTAAAAAATGACTATTCTGCAATAAAAATGTGGAATTATAATACAGGTAGGTTTATAAATACAGGATTACAATTTTGTGGATTAATGATGGGAGATCATTCTAAATGTGGCATAAACAGTATGTTTAACTCAGGAACCGTAATTGGCATTAACTCAAATGTTTTCGGGGCAGGTTATCCACGTCATTTTGTTCCATCGTTCTCATGGGGTAGCCCAGTTGGAGGTTTTGAAAGTTATTTATTATCTAAAGCAGTCAAAACAGCAGAAATAGTTATGGCAAGACGTAATGTTAGTTTTTTAGAAGAAGATGCAGAAATATTTAATTACGTGCACAATTTAACATACGTATTTAGGTACTAAACCAATTAGAACTTTTTTTATTTTTACTTTATTTATTGCGGCTAATTGTCTTGCGTTTACAGGGATAATCATAGATTATTTTTATGTGGAGTGTTAAAATATTGTGAATCATTAAAATATGCACGTTTTTTCAATATATCTAGTGTGTATTTCACCTGCTTAAAATTTTGTAAACAATTGAATATAAATCTAAAAGTTTTATTTTCATAAGTTCAAAGAAGAAAAAAAACAACAAATTATTTACTTTTAAAATGCGGTTCTATCAAAAAATATATTAGGTTTGTGCTTTATTATATCAATATAAACTATGAATATTCTTGGAATATCAGCCTTTTATCATGATTCGGCAGCAGTTATTCTTCAAAATGGAGAAATAATGGCAGCTGCACAAGAAGAACGCTTTACAAGAAAAAAGCAAGATTCCTCATTTCCTATTAATGCTGTAAAATATTGTCTGGACTACACAGGATTAACATTAGATTCACTTGATGCAGTGGTATTTTATGACAAACCATTTTTAAAATTTGAAAGAATTTTAGAAACGTACTATTCTTTTGCACCTTCAGGTTTGAAATCATTTATAAAATCGATGCCAATATGGATAAAGGAAAAAATATTTCTAAAAAGAATAATCCATGAAGAGCTTTTGAAAATACAAAACTATAATAAAAAAAAGTTAAAACTATTATTTCCAGAACATCACTTATCACATGCAGCGAGTGCATTTTATGCATCTAAATTTGAAGATTCAGCAATATTAACGATTGATGGAGTTGGGGAATGGGCCACAACATCATTAGCACATGGTAATGGCAATAAAATAGAAATAATAAAAGAGCTTCATTTTCCACATTCGTTAGGGTTACTATATTCGGCATTTACATATTTTTTAGGATTTGTAGTAAACTCTGGGGAATATAAACTTATGGGCTTAGCCCCTTATGGAATACCGAACTCCGGAAATGTCAATAACTTTATCAAATTGATTAAAGAAAATTTACTTGACATAAAAGCAGATGGTTCGATATGGTTAAACCAAGATTATTTTGACTATGCCACTGGATTAAAAATGATTAATGAATCAAAATGGGATAAACTATTTGGATTTAAAACGAGACAACCAGAAGCCGAGATGGAGCAACATCATTGCGATCTTGCTCTTGCTATTCAAATAATAACAGAAGAAGTTATTTTAAAAATGGCAGCAGAAATAAAAAAAATAACAGGCTCGTCAAATCTTTGCATGGCAGGAGGAGTTGCTCTAAATTGTGTTGCATCAGGGAAGTTGTTACAAACAAAAATGTTTGACAATATATTTATTCAACCAGCTGCAGGAGATGCAGGAGGAGCTTTAGGAGCTGCGTATTCTGCTCATTATTTATATTTCCAACAAGAAAGGAAATATTCAGGAAATATGGATGAGATGAAAGGAGCTTACCTTGGACCTGAATATTCAAATTTTGATATTGAAAAAGTTTGCAGGAAATATAAAGCAACATGCTTAAAATTTGACAACTTTGACTTATTAGCTAACGATGTTGCGCAATATATAGCTGAAGGGAATGTTATTGGTTGGTTTCAAGGTCGAATGGAATTTGGGCCAAGAGCTTTAGGTAATCGTTCGATATTGGGAGATCCTCGTAATCCAGAAATGCAAAAGAAGCTTAATTTAAAGATAAAATATAGAGAAGGTTTTCGTCCATTTGCACCTTCTGTTTTGGCAGGAGATAATAGTAATTTTTTTGAAATGGAATGTGATTCGCCATACATGCTTCTTGTAGCAAATGTTGTTAAAGATAGGCTAAACAATCTCCCAGAGAATTATCATAGTCTTCCTTTAATGGAAAGGTTATACATTATTCGTTCTGATGTTCAAGCAATTACTCATACTGACTTCTCGGCAAGAATACAAACAGTGCATAAAGAAACCAATCCTCGCTATTGGACTTTAATAAATAATTTTAAAGAAAAGACTGGTTACGGTTTAGTTGTTAATACAAGTTTTAATGTTAGAGGGGAGCCGATTATCTGTTCGCCTGATGATGCTTACAGATGCTTTATGCGAACAGAAATGGATTATTTAGTTATGGGTGACTATCTCTTAAAAAAGACAGATCAGCCTAATTGGGACAGTAAAGACTATTGGAAAGAAGAATTTAAACTGGATTAAAAAATAAACGAATATGCAAATAAAAAGCATTATCATTTATTATTTTTCGGGAACAGGTAATTCAAAAAATGTTGCTTTATGGGTTTCTAATGTTGCATTAAAGCATAATATTCCAACTCAGATTATAAATATTACAAATGCAAATAGAGCTTTAGTTGAGCCTCCAGCTTCGGATGCATTAATTGTTTTTGCTTCACCAGTACATGGGTTTAACTATCCCCCTATCATGCTTCATTTTATAATGAGGTTTCCTAAAGGGAAAAACAATATATTATTAATGAATACTAGAGCTGGTATGCTTATAGGAAAGTTTATAACACCTGGACTAACGGGCATTGCATTTTACTTATCTTCAATAATGTTAAAACTAAAAGGATATAGCATTGTGGGGATGATTCCTGTAGATTTGCCTTCAAATTGGATATCAGTACATCCAGGATTAAATGAAAGAACAGTAAAGTATCTTCATGAGAAAAATAAGGAAAAGGTTAGCTCTTACATGGAAAAAATTATTGCAGGCAAAACCAATTTTAAATCAGTAAGAGAAATTATTCAGGATATTCTTATTTCTCCTATTGCTTTGCTGTATTACTTTATTGGTCGTTTTGCTATATCAAAGACTTATTATGCTTCGTCAGATTGCAATGGTTGCGATATATGTATAAAAAGCTGTCCAGTTAAAGGTATTATAAAATTAGATAATCGTCCGTTTTGGACTTTCAATTGTGAAAGTTGTATGAAATGCATGAGCAATTGTCCTAAAAAGGCAATAGAAACAGGTCATGGATTTGTTTTTGGGGTAATAATATTTTATTCATTAATAATAGGTTTATTTTATAGATATTTTTCATCATTTTTTAGCATTATTGAAAATGAAACAATTATTTTTTTTATTAAACCTTTAGTATTTTTAATTTTTCTGGGAATATGTTATTGCATTATACACTATCTTATGCGCTTAAGAGCAATTGAAAGATTTATGGTTTACACTTCTCTAACCAAATATAAATTTTGGGGACGTCGCTATAAAGCTTTAACAGAAAAACTCGACTAAAAATGTTTACCTTTTTTAGTTACACAACAAAAAAAAGTAAAAAAAATAATATCTAAAGGCTTATTTTGAAAATTTAATTATAATTTTGCAAATATAAATAGCGTAATACTAAATTAATTAATACTTAAAATTAAACTACAGTGGACTTATTTGATAAATTAAACATTGATAAAACTCCTCTTGGCAAATATGCTGAGCAAGCGCATGGATATTTTTTATTTCCAAAACTTGAAGGAGAAATTGCACCAAGAATGAAATTTAGAGGAAAAGAAGTACTTACATGGAGCCTTAACAATTATTTAGGCTTAGCAAATCATCCAGAAGTTAGAGAAGCAGATGCTCAAGCAGCAAAAGATTGGGGATTAGGTTATCCTATGGGCGCTAGAATGATGTCAGGGCAAACAAAATATCATGAGCAGTTGGAGCAAGAGTTAGCTACATTTGTGGGAAAGGAGGCAGGATATCTTCTTAATTTTGGATATCAAGGTATGCTATCAATAATAGATTCTATTTTAGACAGAAAAGATGTTGTTGTTTATGATGCAGAAGCACATGCATGTATTATTGATGGTTTACGATTGCATATTGGAAAACGTTTTGTTTATGCACACAACGATATCCAAAGATGTGAATTAATGATACAAAGAGCACAACAAATAACAAAAGAAACAGGAGGATGCATATTAGTTATTACAGAAGGTGTTTATGGAATGTCTGGTGATTTAGGCAAGTTAGATGAAATTATAAAATTAAAAGAAAAATATGATTTCAGACTTTTAGTTGATGATGCTCATGGTTTTGGAACCATGGGAAAGACTGGAGCAGGAACGGGTGAACATTTTAATGTTCAAGATGGAATAGATATATACTTTGCTACATTTGCAAAATCTATGGCAAGCATTGGAGCATTTGTTGCATCAGATCAAAAAGTTATTACGTATCTTGCGTATAATATGCGTTCACAAATATTTGCAAAATCATTACCTATGCCTTTAGTGATAGGAGCATTAAAAAGATTAGAATTATTAAAAACTAAGCCTGAATTAAAAGAAAAATTATGGACAATAGTTAATGCGTTGCAAAAAGGACTTAGAGAGAGTGGATTTAACATAGGCAACACCAATTCTCCAGTTACACCAGTTGTACTTTCTGGAGAAGTTGATGAAGCAACAAATCTTACTTATGATTTGAGAACAAATCACAATATTTTCTGTTCACTTGTAACATATCCTGTCATACCAAAAGGAATGATTATTATTAGATTGATACCTACAGCAGTGCATTCACTTGAAGATGTAGACTATACGATAAAAGCTTTTAATGCAATAAGGGATAAGCTTACTTCAGGTTATTATAAAACAGGAAAAATAGCTGATATTAATAATTAAAAATAAAAATAAAAAAATGAGTAAAGTATTAATTATTGGTGCAGGAGGAGTTGGCAGTGTAGTTGTTCACAAATGCGCTCAAGTTCCTGAAATATTTTCAGAAATAATGCTTGCAAGCAGGACATTATCAAAATGTGAGCAAATTGCGAATCAGATAACAAATATGAAAGTAAAAACTGCACAAATTGATGCAGAAAATATTCCAGAATTAATTAATTTGATAAATAGCTATAGGCCAGACATTGTTATAAACGTAGCATTACCTTATCAAGATTTAACAATCATGGAAGCATGTTTGGCAACTAAAGTAAATTATTTGGATACGGCCAATTATGAACCAAAAGATGTAGCTAAGTTTGAATATAAATGGCAATGGGATTATCACAATAAATTTAGAGAAGCGGGTCTGCTTGCTGTTTTAGGTTGTGGTTTTGATCCAGGACAAACAAATATATACACAGCTTACGCACTAAAGAATCATTTTGATGAAATTAATTACTTGGATATAGTTGATTGTAATGCTGGAGATCATGGAAAAGCTTTTGCAACAAACTTTAATCCAGAAATCAACATAAGAGAAATTACACAAAAAGGTAAATATTTTGAGAATGGCCAATGGCATGAAATAGAAGCATTATCAGAACATAAACCAATTAATTATCCAGAAGTCGGCCCTAAAGAATCTTATTTATTATTTCATGAAGAATTAGAATCTTTAGTAAAAAATATTCCAACATTAAAGCGTGCAAGATTTTGGATGACTTTTGGACAAAGCTATATTACTCATCTTAATATATTGCAAAACGTAGGAATGACAAGCATTAAGCCTATAATTTATGAAGGAAAAGAAATTATTCCTTTGCAATTTTTAAAAGCAGTATTGCCAGATCCTGGAAGCTTAGGAGAAAATTATACAGGAACAACATCTATTGGTTGCTACATTAGAGGCAAGAAAGATGGTAAAGAAAAAACTTACTATATTTATAACAATTGTGACCATGCAGAAGTTTATAAAGAAATCAAAGCACAAGCAGTTTCTTATACGACAGGAGTACCAGCAATGCTTGGAGCAATGATGGTATTAACTGGGAAATGGAATGGTACAGGAGTTATTAATGTTGAACAATTTGATCCGAATCCATTTATGGAAAAAATCGGTCAATATGGTTTGCCTTGGAAAGAAATTGTTAATCCTGAATACTTTCCTTTCTAAATACAAAACTTTAAAGTTTTGTATTTAGAAAGGAAAAAAATAGATGTAGTTAATTTTAACTGCATCTATTTTTTTTGTATACAAGTAAAAGGATATTTAGATTTTATTAAGCAACGTTTATTAACATAAATTCCTTGCCAATCAGCATTATTGATTATGTTTCCATTAATATCAAGCGAATTGTGTAAAGTATCTTTTTGTATAATAAACATGTTTCCATTCTTTACTTGCTGCACAATTAATTCTATAAGTTTTTCTTTAGGGAGTTCTTTATATTCTATTCCTATTTGCGAACCAATTTGATTGTTTAATAAATCCATTTGTATGCTAACAGAATCATGAGTAGTAGAGATTCTTTTTTTGAAATCTTTATAATTTTTCTTTTCATGAGCGACACCAAGTTTGATGGCTTTTTTTTGTCCTATTTCTTGAGTTAATCGTGCCATCCAATAAGAATGGCGGAAAGCATCAATAAAACCTCCATTATCGTCAAAGTCTAATATTTTATTTTCTTTTATTTGCAGAGATGTAGTAGAAGCTTCTTTTGATATTTTCTTTGCTTTGTTTGCAACGAATATATGCTTTAAAGCCCAAGCTTTTTCAAAGCGAGAAGGTTTGATGTTTTGAGCGTTTAAGCTTTGAGTAACGAAAGCAGTAGTAATTACGATAAATATATATTTTAAATTGCAAGTCATTATTAGTTTATCTTTGTATTACAAAAGTTATTTATTCGTTTAAATAAATTTATAAATAAATGCAAAGTTACAAAAATGAGAGATAATATAAAACAAATATTGGAGACTAATTACCTAAAATATAATACTAAGGATTTTATCATTAATGACCCAATAAGCATTCCTCATAAATTTAAGGATAAAGAAGATATAGAAATTGCAGGCTTTTTTGCATCAATATTTGCATGGGGACAAAGGAAAACAATAATATCAAAATCAATTTATTTGTTAGATTTAATGGATAATGAGCCTTACAAGTTTATCTGCAATCATTCTCAAAAAGATTTAAATAGATTTGATAATTTTAAGCATCGCACTTTTAATCATGAAGACTGCAAGTATTTCATTAAAGCACTTCATTATATATATACCCAAATGAATGGTCTTGAAAGCTTGTTTGCTTCAAGTTTTGCTAATCAAAATAAGGATATGAAGAATACCATAACAGAATTTCGCAATGTATTTCTTTCGTTTGATTCACCCAAAAGAGTAGAGCGGCATATTGCATGTCCAGAAAAAGGTTCAGCAGCAAAAAAGATTAACATGTTTTTAAGGTGGATGGTTAGAAATGATGCGAATGGTGTTGACTTCGGCTTATGGCAATCAATAACTACAGCGGATTTAATTATTCCGTTAGATTTGCATGTCGGGCGTATTGCAAGAGATTTAGGATTGTTAAAAAGAACAAGCAATGACTGGCTTGCTGCACAAGAATTAACAGACGGACTTAAACAATATGACAAAAACGATCCAACTAAATATGACTTTGCATTATTTGGGTTTGGAGTAAATCAAAAATAACAATAAAATAGATTGTTTCTAGGCTTTAATATTTGGTTAGATTAATTTAAAATAATTGCAGTTTATAATCAAAAAATAATTTAGCTTTGCAAATAAAGTATTTTATATCTAAAGCCATTATGATTAGAATTTTATTAAAAACATTAGCCTTTTGCATTGCAATTGTTTTGTTTTATAATTGCACAAGTGATTTAAAGAAAAAAATTAATAATATTACAATTGTAGGGAAAATAAGGCACTCAAATAAAGATAGTGTTTTCCTCAGAGAAATAAGACCTAACGAAATAATTAACATTGATTCAGTTAAGACTGATGAAAATGGAGAATTTTCGTTTACCTTTCCTTGCAAAGAAATTTCATATTATGTCTTACATCTTAAAGAAAAAAATAAATCAATAACTCTTATCTGTGAACCAGGAGAAGAAGTTAATGTCAATTCTGATATTTATTCTTTTGGAAAAAATTATTATGTTTTGGGATCGCCTAATTCTAAATTAGTTAAAGAACTTGAAGATAACACAAATAAAAACATGTTATTACTCGATTCTATGAAATTTGTTTATCAATTGTATTCCGACAGTGCAAACATAAAAGAAATTAAAGGGAAATTGGATTCTACTTATATGCAGATTGCAAAACTGAATAAAGAGTTTCACAAAAAATTTATTAGGAAAAATTCTAGTTCTTTAGCATCCATCTTAGCTTTATATAAAACTTTTGCAAGTAACCCTATACTAAACCCTACAGAAGATTTTGAATATTATTTATTAATAGACAGTAGTCTTAATGCGAGTTATCCAAAATCAATACACACATGGTCTTTTAACAAAAAGATAAGAGAAATACAAGAACGAAAGGCAAAAGGAGCTATAATTGATAAAAAGCTATCATTAGGCAACAAAGTGAGTGACGTTATTCTTAATGATATTTATGGGCACCCAGTTTTGTTATCTTCATTAAAAGGGAAGTTTGTATTGATAGACTTTTGGGCTTCATGGTGCGTTCCTTGCCAAAAAGAATTACCTGAGTTAAAAAAGATATATAACAAATACAAAAGCAAAGGATTTGAAATATATGGAATTTCTTTAGACAAACACCGTCAAGAATGGGAGTATTATGTAAAGAGAGAGGATTTAAAATGGGTAAATGTATCTGATTTAACATATTGGAACTCTCCAGTTGTTGAACAATTCAATATAGAAGGAATACCATTTAAAATACTAATAGATACGAGCCAAGTAATCATAACAAAAAATATCTCTATAACAGATTTAGACGTTAAATTAGAAGAGATATTGAAATAAATATAATGGAAAGATTAAATACATACTTTGTGTCAGACTTCCATCTTGGAGTTCCATCAAAAGAAGCATCAGATATCAGAGAACGACAAATAGTAAAATGGCTAGACAGCATAAAAGATAATGCAAAGACTCTATATTTATTAGGAGATATTTTTGATTTCTGGTTTGAATATAAAAAAGTTGTACCCAAAGGCTACATTCGCTTACTCGGGAAATTAGCAGAGCTTTCTGATGATGGGATTGAAATAAAATACTTTATAGGCAATCACGACATGTGGGTGTTTGATTATTTTGAAAAAGAACTCGGAATTACAATATATGAAAACCCTATCGAAGAAATAATCAACGGAAAAGCATTTTATATCGGTCATGGAGACGGTCTTGGCAAAGGAGATTATGGATACAAAATGATAAAAGCTATTTTTAGAAGTAAAATATGTCAATTTTTATTCGGAATAATACATCCCAATATAGGAATCTCTTTAGGAAATTACTGGTCAGGCAAAAGCCGTCTAGCCAATGGCTATAAAGATGAATTGCTTCGTGATGAAAACAAAGAATTTTTAATTAGCTTCTCAAAACAATACTTAAAAAATAGAAATATTGACTATTTTATCTTCGGACATCGACATCTTCCTCTTGACATAAACCTTAATGGAAAATCAAGATATATAAATACGGGAGAATGGATTTATAACAAAAGTTATGCAATATTTGATGGAGAAAATTTACAGTTAAAGAAGTATATAGAATAATTACAATCCTAACAAAACTTAACAATTGACTATTTATTTTTAGGGAATAATATATTCTTTAGTCTTTTTCGGAATAATATTATATGAATTATTATTAATAAAATAAAGCATGATGCACAAATTTCGTGAAATTCTACGGTGTCAAATTGCTCTATATCTAAATCCATTATAAATATAGATGCTATTAACATTATGATAGCAAACAACATTAATATTATAACAATCCTTATTGGTTTATTATTATTTTTTAAATTATTCATCTTTTTATTTTTTATAAATCATCTTTTTTTTCATTTTCAATATGTTTCATTTCCTGAGGCTCTGCATGAATATATACTCTGCTACGTTTTATGCGGGATTCTATTTCCTTTTCAATTTGATCGCATATTTCATGAACATTGCTAAGATTTAGGGCTGGATCTAAATGTACATTCACTTTTATAAAGGTGTCTGCGCCTGCAGTCCGTATTTTCAATCCATGAAAGTGTTTTACTTCCAAAAATTCTGCTAATATATTTTTCACCAAATCAACATATTCTTGAGGAGCCTTGTCAAGAAGTACATCTATTGATTTTTTACCAAGTTTATATGATATAAAAATAATAATTAATGCAACAATTAACGCAGCAATAGAATCAGCAAAAAAGAATCCAAAATTTGCACATATAAGACCTAATAGGACAACAGCAGAACTCCAAATATCAGTAGAAAAATGAAGTGCATCTGCTTCAAGGGCTTGGCTATTATATTTTTTAGCAACTCTAGACAAAGCTCGTGAGCGAGAAATGTCTATAATTATAGAACTTATTACAACAACATAACTCCAGATGCTAACTTCTATGTGTGTATTACCAAAAATTAAACGACTTGATGCTTCGTAAATTATCCAAACGCAAGTAATAAGCAAAAGTATAGTTTCTATAAATGCAGAAAAATTTTCTATTTTACCATGCCCATAATTATGTTGTTTGTCAGCTGGTTTATCTGAAATGCTAACAGAAAAATAAGTTATTACTGCAGCAACTAAATCTAGCCCTGAATGTAATGCTTCTGACAAAATTCCTAAGCTTCCTGTTAAAACGCCTATGACTAATTTAAATCCTGTTAAAAATATTGCAGCAAATACTGAGATTATCGCAACTCTTTTTTTTTCTTTTTCCATAAAATTTTTAATTTATAGAATAATGTAAATTATCATGAAAAACGAAATAACTTGTCATTTTTCAATTACCTATAATGATTAACTGCATTAGAATTATAAACAAAATAGATGTTTTTTTACATTTTATATCAGTGCAAATTTACAAAAACTTACTTTATAAAAAAAATAGAGTGAAAAATAATAGTTTTTTTAATGTATAATGTATTAGGAGTATTGTCATCAACCTAAGCTTTTATAGAGTTGATTTTGTTTGTATTATTTCTTTTTTCATAATTTTATTTTTTTGTGTAAACTATTTTAGGACAAGATAGATTGACAATTATTGACAGTTTTTTTTTATCTTTGTATCTATTAAAGAAATAAGCTGTACAAAAACGGAATTTCCAAAAAACATGTACTTTTGCTTATAGTAGTATTTTTTTACAACTTATACAAAAAAATACCATATGTTATTTTAACATTTTTTTTATTCTAAAAGATAATTCACTCGGAATAAAAGGTTTTACGATATAATCATCAGCCCCAAGCTCAAAGGATTCGATTTTCGTTGCTTCATTATTAATACCAGAAAGTATTATAAAAGGAATTTTCTTTTCACTAAACTTTTGTCTAACATAAGATAGTAATTCCAATCCCTTAATATATGGCATCATAATGTCAGAAATAATGCAATCTAACTTTTGAGCATCTATAATTTCAATAGCTTTTTTCCCATCTTCTGCTGTTAAAACTTCAAACCCATCTTTTTTTAATCTGAATTCCAAAGCTTTTAATAACAAATTATCATCTTCACAAACTAATATTTTCATTTGCATTCCTGTTTTTTGCAAATGTACATTATTTTTTTTAATTAAAACTTAATAATAAATAACCATTATTGTCCAGAAAAAACAAAAACTATTACAATGTAAAAACTCAAAAAAAAACAGTGGCTTAATTTATTAATAAGCAGTTGTTTGTATTGAATAATTTTGTATATTTAAAGCGTGAAAACAGAAACAATATCACAAATTCTTGAAAAATAGATAAATCGTCACCCATGCTGTTATATCTTCATCTATAAATTTAATTCTTATATACAAAACAAATTTTAAGATCTTACCAAGCAAAATTAAAAGATTAATTCTAATTTATAACGATAATTTACAATTATTTACATTACATGTTTTTAATGTAGAATATGGAATTATTTCGTTTTCTATGATAATTATCAAGGTGGCTTCAGCTAGAACAACAATAAACCAAATTTAAGTAAAAATAAAATAAGTTTGCATTCTTTTTTCTTAAATTCTATTTTTTGTCTAAACCTATTTTTAGGACAAGACGATAAGCAGCTTATAGATTTTTTTTGTAGACCCTAATTACAAAGGTAAGAAATTTTCATCTAAGTGCTTTTTTATAAGTTCTCTTAATTGTTCAACATTTAACCATTCTTCGTTTTTATCTGAAGTATATCTAAATCCTAAGTCAACAGGCTTCCCATTATAATGATCTAAATATTTTGTTTTTTGAGAAAAAGAATCGTTTGGTAGTATAACATATTGTTTACCTATATCAATTGTAAAATAAGAATCCGTTTCTGTAATCATTTCTTCATGCAACTTTTCGCCAGGTCTTATACCTATTTCTTTTATTTTACAGCTAGGAGCTATTGCTTCAGCAATATCCGTAATTTTATAAGATGGTATTTTTGGAACAAATATTTCTCCTCCTAAAGCATTTTTTATTGCATACAAAACCATATCCACGCCTTCATCTAGTAGTATATTAAATCTCGTCATTTCTATGTTTGTAATAGGAAGTACTCCTTCATTTCTTTTTTTTAAGAAGAATGGAATAACAGAACCTCTGGAGCCCATTACATTTCCATATCTAACAACAGAAAATTTTATATCTCTAGAGCCTCTTAAATTATTTGAGGTTATAAATAATTTATCTGAACAAAGCTTAGTTGCTCCATAAAGATTAACAGGCGCCGCTGCTTTATCCGTGGAAAGAGCTACTACTATTTTTACTTCGGAACCTAATGATGCATCAATTATATTTTGTGCTCCGTTTATATTTGTTTTAATAAATTCCATTGGATTATATTCTGCCGCTGGAACTTGTTTTAATGCTGCAGCATGAACAATAATATCAACACCTTGACATGCCCTTTTAAAACGAGGGTAATCCCTAATATCACCCAAAAAATATCGCATAGCTGAATATTTTTCTGGAGAAAACACTTGAGCCATTTCAAATTGTTTAAGCTCATCTCGAGAAAAAACAATTAGTTTTTTTATATTAGGATAATCATTTAAAATTCTTTCAACAAATCTTTTTCCAAAGGAACCAGTACCACCTGTAATAAGTATTGTCTTTCCGTCTAAGTTTAGATCTAACATTTTAATTTATTTTTACAGTTTTAAGATGACAAAAGTAAGATTTTATCCACATTCTACTATATTTTATTTATAAAATTTTAGTTTTTTTTAGTTTTTGTTATCTTTTTATAAGCATTAAATAAGAGATTGTAATTTTAGTAATTATAACTATTATAATATTTGTATATGGGTAATTCTTTATTTTCTTTAAACCATTCTATAGTTTCTTTTAATCCTTTTTCTATATTGTATTGGGAATCCCAATTTGTATTTAATTTAATTTTTTCGGCAGAACCTAGCAATCTATATACTTCTGAGTTGCTCGGTCTTAATCTTTCTGCTTCTGTAATCACATCATTCTTTAATTGTAAAATTTCTGAAATTTTTATTATTAAGTCTTTTATTGATATTTCCTTATTTGTTGCAATGTTTACTTCTTCTCCTATTAATTTATCAGATTTAGCAATTTCGATAAATCCATCTACAGTATCTTTAACAAAAACAAAATCTCTTGTAGGATTTAGATTCCCTGTTTTAAGAGGTGTATTATTTAAAAATTGACAAATTAATGTTGGAATTATTGCTCTAAGAGATTGACGAGGTCCATATGTATTAAAAGGACGCACAATTGTAATTGGTAACCCAAAAGAGTTATAATATGAAGAAGAAATTGCATCTGCTGCAATTTTTGTTGCAGAATATGGACTCTGTGGTTGCTTCGGATGAGTTTCTTTTATAGGAACTTCTAATGCTGTTCCATAAACCTCTGATGTTGATGTAATTAATATTTTCTCTACATTGTTATGCCGACATGCTTCTAAAACATTAATTGTTCCGCTTATATTTGTATCACAATAACTTCTAGGGCTTTCATAAGAAAAAGGTATTGATATAAGAGCCGCTAGGTGAAACACCATGTCACATCCTTTAACAACTCGAATCATATTATCCCCATCTCTGATATCTAATTTAACTATTTCAAATTCTTTGTTTTCAACGTAATCTAACCAACCATTTGTTCCAAATGAATTATACAAAGATGTAGCTTTTACTTCGCAACCTATTTCTACTAATTTTTCAACAAGATGACTTCCTATAAAGCCATCTGCACCTGTTACTAATATTTTTTTCCCTTTAAAATTTTTAATCATAATAAAATATTTTTATATAAAAAAGTGTTTTAAAATAACCTTACAAAGGTAAAGTTTTATAAGTTTAAACAATGGTTATTAAATAAAAATATTTTTAATGCGGTTAATTCATATATTTTTTATTACTTTGCTTTTTTATATTAACTGTTTATTTGGATATGAATTATAATGTAATTATAAATTTTATTCGGAGTCTTTACAAAAATCAAGAATTTGTTCCATTACATGCTCCTATTTTCATAGGAAATGAAAAGAAATATCTTAATAACTGTATTGACTCCACTTATGTCTCTTATGTTGGAAATTATGTAGTTGAGTTTGAAAAATATATTTCTGAATATACTCAATCTAAGTTTTCTATCGCTCTTGTTAATGGTACTGCTGCACTTCATATTGCTCTAAAATTAGTTGGCGTAAAAAATAATGATGAAGTTTTAACCCAATCATTAACATTTGTAGCAACAACAAATGCAATCTCTTATCTTGGAGCAAAACCAACGTTTATAGACTCTGATTTATCTACATTAGGCATGTCTGCTGAATCTTTGTTTGATTTTTTAGATAAATACTGTATTGTAAAAACTGATGGATTCTGCTATAATAAAGAAACTGGGAAAAAAATTTCTGCTTGTGTACCTGTTCACGTATTTGGACATCCTGTAGAAATAGATAAAATAGTTGATATTTGCAATAAATTTAATATTCCTGTAGTGGAAGATGCAGCGGAATCCTTAGGTAGTAAATTTAAAAATATACATACTGGGAAATTTGGCAAATTAGGTATTTTAAGTTTTAATGGAAACAAAATAGTGACAACTGGTGGAGGTGGAATGATTATAACTGACGACGAAGACATAGCAAAAAGAGCTAAATATATAACAACGACAGCCAAAGTTCCTCATAAATGGGAGTTTTTTCATGATGAAATAGGATATAACTACAGAATGCCTAATTTAAATGCTGCTATTGGTTTAGCTCAAATGGAAAAAATAGATGTATTTATAAAAAATAAAAGAGAATTAGCTTTAATATATAATAAGTTTTTTGACAATATTGGCATAGATTTTTTTATAGAAAAAGATAATTGTTTTTCTAATTATTGGTTAAATACAATATTGTTAAAAAATAGAGTTGAAAGAGATAAATTTCTTCTAGAAACTAATAATGCTGGAATTATGACAAGACCTGCTTGGACATTAATGAATAAGTTGCCAATCTACTCCGATTGTTTTTCAGCAAATCTTAATAATGCAAAATATTTAGAGGATCGAATCGTTAATATACCAAGTAGTATAAGAATATGAGAAAAAAAATTATATTAATAGGCGGTGGTGGTCATTGTAAATCAGTAATTGACGTAATAGAACGAACTGGGAATTATGATATATTTGGAATTATTGATAAAAAAGATAAAGTAGGGGAAAATGTGTTGGGTTATGATATAATAGGAACAGATAATGAATTAGAAAAATACATAAAGAATGGGAATTATTCATTTCATATTAGCATTGGGTTTATTAAAGATTCATCTATACGAATTAATATGTTTGAATATTTAAAATTGCATGGATGTAATCTTCCTATAATTATTTCACCTTCTGCTTATGTTTCAAGGCATTCGAAAATTAGTGAAGGAACAATTATTATGCATAATGTTATAATAAATGCATGTTCGCTAATTGGTTCAAATTGTATTATTAATAATAAAGCTTTAATAGAACATGATGTTGTAATTGGAGATCATTGCCATATTTCTACAGCTTCGGTTGTAAATGGAGGAGTCAAAATAGGAAAATCTACATTTTATGGAAGTGCTGCTGTTTCTAAAGAATATTCAATTATTCCTGATAATAGCTTTATTAAAGCAAATTCAATTTATAAAAACACATGAAACAAAGTGTTTATATTATAGCTGAAGCAGGTGTAAATCATAATGGATCACTGGAACTTGCAAAACGCCTAATTTTTGAGGCAAAATCTGCAGGTGTCGATGCTGTAAAATTTCAAACATTTAAAGCGGAAAAACTTGTTAGTTTAAAAGCCCCAAAGGCTGATTATCAGAAAAAAAATGCAGATAGTAGCGATTCTCAATATGAAATGATAAAAAATTTAGAATTAACAGAATCACAACATTATGAATTAAAATCATATTGTGAGGAATTAGGAATTGTTTTTTTATCATCAGCTTTTGATTTATACAGCATAGATTTTCTGAAAAAAATAGGCTTAAAATTGTTTAAAATTCCTTCTGGAGAAATAACCAACTATCCTTATTTAAAAAAAATATCTAATATTGCAGAAGAAATTATTATTTCAACAGGGATGTCTAATTATGAAGATATTGATAAAGCTTTAACTTTATTTAAGGAAAATGGATTCGACAAAGATAAAATAACAGTATTACATTGCAATACAGAATACCCAACTCCTTTTAAAGATGTAAATTTAAAAGCAATGCTTTCTATTAGAGATAAGTTTGGAGTTGCTATTGGTTACTCTGACCATACAAAGGGAATAGAAGTGTCAATTGCAGCTGTAGCTATGGGCGCAACCGTTATAGAAAAACATTTTACTCTTGATAATAATATGATAGGCCCTGACCATAAAGCTTCTTTAAATCCTATTGAATTTAAGTATCTGGTTAAATGTATTAGAAACATAGAGTTAGCTTTAGGTGATGGATATAAAGTTGTTTCAGAATCAGAAAAAAAGAACATTAATATTGCAAGAAAAAGCATTCATAGTAAACAAAAACTAGCAAAAGGGCACATTATTTCTGAAAATGATATTGAAATGAAACGACCTGGTGATGGAATTAGCCCAATGTTAATGAATGATATTATAGGTAAAAAATTACTTGTAGATGTTGATTTTGAACATAAATTCAAATGGGAGGACTTTGAATGAATATAGCAGTTTTAACTAGTTCGCGAGCAGATTATAGTATATATTATCCGTTATTAACAAAGTTAAGTAAAATAGAAAACATAAATACCTCAATAATTGCTTTTGGTACTCATTTATCTAAAAAACATGGATACACAATTCAAAATATTATTAATGACGGGTTTAAAGTAGAATATTGTTTAAAAACATATCCTGTTTCAGACAAACCAAAGGATATAAATATTTCTATATCCAAAACAATAAAGGAATTTAATAAAATATGGATAAATAACAAATTTGATTTAGTTATTGTTTTAGGAGACAGATATGAAATGTTTGCTGCAGTTACATCAGCTATTGCTTTTAATATAAAAATAGCACATATACATGGAGGTGAAGAAACTTTAGGTGCAATAGATAATGTTTTCAGACATTCAATAACAATGATGTCTAACATTCATTTTGCTAGTACAGAAGAATATAAAGACAGAATTATAAAAATGAGAGAAAGCAGTTTAAATGTATTTAATGTTGGAGCTTTGTCTTTTGATAACCTTAAAAATATAAAATTATACACAAAACAAGAGTTTAAGAAAACATTCAATATTGACATAAGTAATCCTACAATTTTAATAACTTTTCATCCAGAAACAGTTTCTTTCGAAAAAAATGCTGCACATGTAAATGAATTAATTTCATCATTAAAAGAAATAAAAGATTACCAACTTTTAATAACAATGCCAAATGCAGATACAGCAGGAAATATAGTTAGAAATAAATTAAATGAATTTAAACGAAATAATTCTAATGTAATATGTGTTGAAAATTTGGGAACAAAAGGTTATTTGTCCGCAATGAAGCATTGTTGTTTTATGTTAGGAAATACATCCAGTGGTTATATAGAAGCCACATTTTTTCCTAAATATGTTATAAATATTGGTGATAGGCAAAAAGGCAGAATAGTTACTTCTAATATTGTTAATTGTAAAATAAAAAAAGTAGAAATACTTAATTGCATTAATAATTTTAATAATTATCAAATTATTCCAAAAATTAATATCTTTGGAGATGGTAATGCTGCTGATAAAATTATAAATATTATAAAAAATATAGTTAATGGTTGATATAGACAAGCATGTAATTCAAACAGGAGCAACAGTTATTTTGGCTTTAGATAAGCTTAATAATTTAGGAAGTGATTTAACACTAACTTTGTTTATTATTGATAACGAGCAAGTTATTTTAGGAACTATAACAGATGGAGACATTAGAAGAGGATTGATTAATGGTTTACAAACAACCGATGTTGTTGATAAATTTATGAATAAACATTTTCATTTTTTGCAACAAAACAATTATGATATTGATAAATTAGATGAACTTAGAAGGTTAAATATACAAATAGTCCCTATTGTTGATGAAAATAATCGTATTATTAGAATTATAAATTTATCAAAAAAGAAGTCAATATTACCTATTGATGTTGTAATAATGGCCGGAGGGAGAGGAGAGCGACTAAGACCATTAACAGATTCTATACCTAAACCTTTATTACATATAGGAGAAAAACCTATTATTGAATATAATATTGACAGATTGTATGATTATGGGGCGTGGAATATGTTTATTACAGTAAATTATTTAGCGGATCAAATAATAGATTGGATTAACTCAAAAGATAAATATAATGGAATTGTTAATTATGTTAAAGAAAAAAAACCTTTAGGAACAATTGGGTCTGTAAGCCTAATTAGAGATAAATTTAAACATAATACAGTTCTTATAACTAATTCAGATTTACTTACAAATATTAATTATGAGGAGTTTTATAGGAGTTTTATAGAAAGTAATGCTGACATGATTTTAGCTACAATACCATATCTAGTAAATATTCCTTACGCAGTTATAGAAACTCAGGATAACAAAGTAATATCTTTTAAAGAAAAACCAATTTATAATTATCAATCTAATGCTGGAATTTATTTAATAAAAAAAGAATTATTAGACTTAATTCCTGATCAAAACCATATTAATGCGACAGATTTCATGCAATTGCTTATTTCAAAAGGATATAATGTCACAACATTTCCTGTATTTAATTATTGGCTGGATATTGGTCGTTATGAAGATTACATTAAAGCTCAAAATGATTTAAAAAATATAAAATTCTAATGAATAGTTTGTTTATAATTCCAGCAAGAGGAGGCTCCAAAGGTATTCCATATAAAAATATAAAAGAGTTTTACGGAAAACCTTTAATATATTATTCTTTAGATTTAGCAAGACAATTTACTAGTGATGTTAACATCTGCATATCTACAGATGATAAGAAGATCATAGAATGTGTTAATGATTACAAATATAAAGTTCCATTTATTAGACCAATGGAATTATCAACGGATGAATCTGGAACTTACGATGTTTTAAAACATGCATTAATTCATTATAATTCCATAGGTGAAAACTATGATAATATTATTCTGTTACAGCCAACTTCTCCTATTAGAAAAAAAGAGCACATAAATGATTCTTTAAATTTATTTTCAACAAATATTGATATGGTTGTTTCCGTTAAAGAATCTGATGCAAATCCATATTATAATTTATTCGAAGAAGACCATAATGGCTATCTCATTAAATCTAAAAAAGGAAAGTATACAAGACGACAAGACTGCCCAAAGGTATGGGAATATAATGGTAGCATTTATTTAATAAACACTAGCTCATTATTAAAATATGATTCTTTTGGAGATTTTACTAAAAAGAAAAAATACTTAATGTCTCAATTATATTCAATAGACATAGACAATCAATTACAATGGGATTTTGCAGAGTTCATATATAATAAAATCCAGAATAAAGAAATTATAGAATAAAATGAAAACAATAAGGATAATACCAAGATTAGATATAAAAGGCCCAAATTTAGTTAAAGGAATACACCTAGAAGGCCTCCGAGTACTTGGACAGCCTGCTGATTTTGCAAAATATTATTACGAAAATGGGGCAGACGAATTAATGTATGTTGATGTTGTAGCCAGTTTATATGAGCGCAATAGTCTTCATGATATAATTACAAATACGGCAAAACAGATTTTTATTCCATTAACTGTTGGAGGAGGAATAAGAACCATTGATGACATAAGAAATGTTCTTAAAGCAGGAGCAGATAAAGTGTCTTTAAATACTGCTGCTATAAAAAATCCTCAAATAATAAAAGAGGCATCTCGAACTTTTGGTTCATCAACAATAGTTGTGTCAATTGAAGCTATTAAAGAAAATAACGGAAAATATTTTGCTTATATTGATAATGGTAGAGAATATACAGGTATTGATGTTATGCAGTGGGTGAAAAAAATAGAAGATTTAGGAGCTGGAGAAATTGTAATAACTTCTGTTGACAGAGAGGGAACTGGTTTAGGTTTTGATATTGATCTTGTTAGACAAGTTTCTAATTTAGTTTCTATACCTGTTATTGCTCATGGTGGAGCTAGTAATGAAGAAAATATAGCTGATGTAATAAAATTAGGAAATGCAGATGCTGTCGCAGTTTCTTCAATTTTACATTATGATTTTATAAAGCATAATAATTCTGAAAAAACTTCTGAAGAGGGAAATGTTGAATTTTTAAAGCGAGGTCAAACTTTTACTAAGATAAAACCAAACTCAATTAAGAATATTAAGGACTATTTGAAATTTAATGAAATAGAATGTCGTAACTAATAAAATATGGATAAAATAAAGATTGTAATAATTGATTATAAATTAAGTAACTTATTTAGTGTAGAGCATGCTTGTAAGTATTTTGGAGTAGAACCAATAATTAGTAGTGATTGGAATGAATTAAAAGACGCAGACGGAGTAATACTCCCAGGAGTAGGAGCTTTTGCTGATGCTATGTATAATTTAAATGATTTAGATTTAATTGCACCTATAAAAGATTATATTGAGTCAGGAAGACCTTTTATGGGAATTTGTTTAGGTTTACAATTATTGTTTACAGAAAGTGAAGAGTTTAAAAATACTAAGGGTTTAGATATAATTAGAGGTCAAATTAAAAAGTTTTCTTCGATAAAAAATGAAAAAAAAATTAAAGTTCCTCAAATAGGATGGAACAATATTTTAAAAAAAAACAATGCTGATAATTGGGAAACATCAGCTCTGAAAAGTATAAAAGAAAATGAGTATATGTATTTTGTACATTCCTTTTATGCTGTTCCTTCTAACCAAGAAGATATATTATGTGTTACTAATTATGAGCAAATAAAATATTGTTCTGCTATTCTTAAAAATAATATATTTGCAACACAATTTCATCCAGAAAAAAGTGCGAGAAAAGGACTAATTATTTATGAAAACTGGCTTAATAAAATAAAATATGGGAAATAATAAAAATTATGAAGCTTATTATGGTTTACCTCAAGAAGTAAGCTTTTGCAAAAAATGCGTAATATCAAATCAAAGGCCTGCTTCAACTATTGAATTTAAACACACTCCAAACTCAAAAAAAACAACAATGCATTTGGATGATGAAGGAGTTTGTGACGCTTGTAGAAATGCCGAACAAAAAGAAAAAATTGATTGGAAAAGCAGAGAAGAAGAATTAATCAAATTACTTGATAAGTATAGAAAAAATGATGGTTCTTACGATTGTATTGTTCCTGGTAGTGGAGGAAAAGATAGTTGCTTGCAAGCACATATTTTAAAATACAAATATGGAATGAATCCTTTAACAATAACATGGCCTCCAATAATGTACACCGAATATGGTTACGAAAATTGGAAAAATTGGATTGATATTGGTGGCTTTGACAATATTTCATTTAGACGCAATGGTAAAGTAATGAAGTTACTTACAAAATTATCTATAGAAAATTTATTCCATCCATTTCAAACATTTATTCTTGGACAAAAAAATCTTGCACCTAAAATTGCTGCAAAATTTAATATTCCTTTAATTTTTTATGGAGAAAATGAAGCTGAATACGGAAATCCTATAGCAGATAATGCAACATCACTTAGAGATAAATCTTTTTTTAGCTTCAAAAATATTGATGAAATTTACTTAGGAGGTTTATCTGTAAAAGAAATTAAAGAAAAATATAATTTAAGTAATGCTGACTTTATGAGTTTTTTACCTGCTACTGAAGCCGAATTAAAAGATAAAGAAATAGAAGTTCGTTATTTAGGCTATTATTTAAAATGGATACCACAGGAAGCATATTATTATGCTGTAGAAAATACTGGATTTAAAGCAAGACCTTTTAGAACACAAGGAACGTACAGTAAATATAATAGTATTGATGATAAGATTGATGATCTTCATTATTATACAACTTTTATAAAATTCGGTATTGGTCGAGCTACTTATGATGCTTCTCAAGAAATTAGAAATAAACATTTAACAAGAGAAGAAGGACAAGCTCTAGTTCGAAAATTTGATGGAGAGTTTCCAGATAAGTATTTTAATGAAGTAATGAATTACATTGAAATGACTCCAGAAAAATTTACAGAATTAGCAGATAAGTTCCGCTCTCCTCATTTATGGGGAAAAGATGATAATGGAAATTGGAAATTAAGGCATACTGTTAACAATGATGGTTTAGATGATTAAGTAAAAATACAAAATAAATAAAATAATATGAAAAATATAGTAATAGTTGGAGCTGGTCAATTAGGTAGTAGACACCTGCAAGCTTTAAAAACATTAGATGACGCATATAATGTTTTTGTTATTGATACAAACCAAAATTCTCTTTCAGTATCAAAGGAACGATATAATTCGATGCAAATACCTGACAAAAATAATGTTAAATATTACGATAATTTTGAACAACTACCTAAAGATATTGAAATTTTAATTAATGCAACAAATTCTAATAATAGAAGAGAAATTATCGAAAAAATACTTAATTTCTCTAATATTAAATTTATGATATTAGAAAAAATTTTATTTGCAAAGAAAGATGATTATTTTTTTATAGGTGATTTAATTAAAAATAAAGGAGTAAAGACTTGGGTTAATTTCAGTATGAGAGATATGGATTTTTATTTTAATTTAAAAAAAGATTTGCCTAATAAACAAATAATATATCAAGTAGTAGGGAGTCAATATGGACTTGTTACTAATGCTATTCATTATCTAGATCATTTAGTTTATCTAACTGATTGTAAGGAATTTTCAATAGATACCTCTTTAATTGACAAAAATATAATACAGAGCAAAAGAGCAGGATTTAATGAATTGAATGGAGTATTATCTGCAAATTTTAAAAATGGAAGTAGAATTACTATTTGTTGTTATCCATTTGGAAATAATCCAGTTGTAGTAGAAATTATATCTCCAGATATTAGATTGTTTTATAAAGAAAGTGAAGGAAAAGTTTTAATGTCAAAAGGTTTAAATGATTGGGATTGGTTAGAAATAGATGCTCCTATTACATATCAAAGCCAACGAACAAACAAACTAGTATCAGATTTAACGTTAAAAGGAGATTGTAATTTAACAAAATATGAAGATTCTGTTTTAACGCATATTCAATTATTAGACCCTTTGTTATCCTTTATAAATAATAATTCCAATAATAAATTAAACTATTATCCATTTACATAATATTTTATAGATAATTAAATATTTTTTTATCAAACATTAATATTTGTAAAATATTAAATTAAGTTTATTGTAATTGTAATAATGATTTAGCATTATGATTTTTTCTGATTTTGAAAAAATAGCTGATTTTGAAAATTCTTATGTTACTTGGCAAACAATAAAACAAGAAACTTATGGTCGTTTTGCCATCGATTCTATAGTTGAAGTATTTGATAAAAACAATATTAAATTAGAAACTTATTATTTATTATCATCGGTTTTTGCTTGTAATGTTTTTGAAAGTAATGATGTTATAAAAAAACCAACATATACTTTTCAAGCGATATTTTCACATAATATGTTTAAAATTTATAGAAATTATGCAATTAATGATAAGCTAGAAGATAATTACGATATAATTGAAAAAATATTCAAACATATTGATTATCATATTGTGCTAAAAAATGCAACTAAAATAAAAAATTTTCAAGATTTAAAAGAAGGATATCTATCTTATAAAAAGATTGTATCTATGTCAACTATTAAGATAAAGCAGTATAGATATGATATTTATTTCCCAGTAAAACATCTTAATATAGATTTAAATAATTTCAATTTTCAAATTGAAACAGGACCTATTTTGTTACCTGAAAAATCAAAAAATACACATATAGATAATTTATTAATTACTTATGTTGCATTAAATAATTTTAATGGAATTCATTTTGTGAATTTTGTTTCAACGAAAATAAAAAAGTTAAATAAGATAATTAGATTTTTCGATAATATTGATTATTACAGTACAAAAAACAAATTGTTTTATATTGAATAAATTCAATTGTATTTTTTTTAAGAATGTTGCAAATTTTATTTAAATGTACTTTATAATTTTGTGTATTATTGCATAAATAATAATAATTTTTTTAATTTATTGTAAATAAATAAAATCATATGAATAAAAATGTTTTACTAGTAGGTTCTGGACCTATGGCTATTGAGTATGCTAAAGTTTTAACAAGTATGAATTGCAATGTAATAGTTGTTGGACGTAGTAAAAAAAACGCAAATGAATTTTTCTTAAAAACAAATATTTCGGTCATTGAAGGAGGTATTGATAATTGGCTGATTAATAACAATCCTAATGTAATTGACAAAACAATTGTTTGTGTTTCTGAAAATGAGTTGGATAATGTTGTTATTAGTTTAATCCAAAAAGGATTTAAAGATATTTTAGTAGAAAAACCAGCAGGATTAAATATAAAAAACATAAAAAAATTAAGTGATATTGTAAAAAAAAATAATGTAAAATTATTTGTTGGATACAATAGAAGATTTTATGCTTCTGTTAACAAAGCATTACAAATTATAAATGAAGATGGAGGTGTTACTTCTTTCTATTTTGAATTTACCGAATGGAGTCATGTTATAAAAGATCTAGAAAAAGGAGTAGGAGTTAAGGAAAATTGGTTTTTGCAAAATTCTACTCATATTATAGATTTAGCTTTTTATATTTGTGGTATTCCAAAAGATATCTCATCTTATTGTGGAGGATATTTAGATTGGCACCCGTCAGCTTCAATTTTTGCAGGAGCAGGAGTTTCAGAATCAGGAGCATTATTTAATTATCAAGCAAATTGGCAAGCTCCAGGCAGATGGGGAATAGAAGTTTTAACCAAAAATCATAGATTAATTTTCAGACCGATTGAGAAATTGCATATTCAGAAAATAGGCAGTGTTGCCATTGATTTAGTGGAAATAGATGATAAATATGATATTGAGTTTAAACCAGGATTATACAAAGAAATTGAGGCTTATTTAAATAATGATACATCTCAATTTTGTATGCTAGATGATTTAGTTAAAATTTTACCATTTTATGCTAAGATAGCAAATTATGAGTTCTAAGAAGCGTATAGTTGTATTATCAGATTCGTGTGCTTTACCTAGAGATGAATTAAAGTATGAAGAAACTTATTTTTATTTATTAAAAGAAAATATGCCGTATTATGATGTTATTAACACGTCTGTAAGAGGGAATACAATTGTTAATAGTTATATAAATAGAAATGATTTCTATCTTTATTATAACCCAGATGTAGTTATAGTACATTTAGGTGTTGTTGATTTATACCCACGACCTTATCCTGTTAATATCTTTTGGAAATTATTTTTTTTGTTATTAAAAAAAATAGGAATTAATGTAGATGAAATTTTAAAATACTTTCGATTATATTATAAAATTGGCGATTTTTTTAATTTTACAGAAGTTTCTTTTGACAAATATAAAAAACACTACAAGTTATTAATAGATTCTATACCTTTGAATGCAAAAATTGTTTGTATAGGATTTGTTAATCCGTCTAAAATATTGGCTCGTTCTAAAAAATACTCTAATATGGTAAAAGAATATAATGACTTTATTAGTTCTTTTGCAGATAATAAAAGAATCTTTTATTTAGACTTGTTTGCATTAGATCAATCTTATACTATATGGGATGGGTATCATTTTAATTCTAAAATATCAGAATATATTTTTTACAAAATAAATAAAATTATAAAAATATAATAAATTGATGCCGAATAAATCAAATACAGATTTTATCTCAAGGGTTCTTTATCATGCTAAAAATTATCTGATTGCATCTATATCAAATATTCTACTTGGAGTAATAGCAATTCCTATTTACACGAGGTTACTTTCACCTGAAGAATATGGAGTCTATAGTGTGTTTATATCTTATGTTGGAATTCTATCAGTTATTCTTTCTTTGAATATACATGCTTCTATTGGAAGGTATTGGTTTGAAAACAGTGATGATTTTAAGAAATTTTCAGGGACATGTTTTAGTTTAATGAGTATAATTTTAATTTTAAGTTCATTAAGTTTTATATTTTTTAAAGAATTTTTTGGTAATTTAATGCGAATACCTGTTTCTCTTATTATATGGCTAATTCCATTTGTCATAGTTGAAATAACATATTCTACATTTAGACAAATATTTGAACCACAAAAAGAAAGTGCGATTATTGCAAAAGTCAGTATATATAAGGCATATACCAGTTTTATTTTGAGTATTATTTTGATTTTAATTTACAAAAATGATAGATATATGGGAATAATATTGGGGTATGCATTATCTGGAATATCTTTATCTTTATTTTTAATATTTAAATTAAAAAAATATTTTTCAATTTTCACTTTTGATAAAAAATATTTAAATTATATTTTTTTATATTCAATACCCTATATTCCTTACTCATTAAGTGGGTTTATTCTTGGTCAATTTGATAGGATTATGATTAATGGATATGTTGGAGAAAAAGCTGCAGGTATTTATAGCCTTTCTTATTCTATAGGGGCAATGCTTAGTGTCGTATCCGTCGCTTTGTTGAATGCTTGGACTCCTGACTTTTTTAAAATAATAGACAATAAGGATTTAAATAAATACAATAATGATATAAAAAAAATGTTTACCATAATATTAATAGTTGCACTTTGTATTATGTTTTATGGTATTGAATTTGGTTATATTCTTGCAGATAAAAAGTATCATGAAGCTCTTTTTATTATTCCTTACATTGTATTTGGGTATATATTTGATGCTATTTGGGGGATTACGGCAAGAAATTACGCATACAAGAAAAATACACATTGGCTTTCTATTATTGGCATTACAGCAGGTTTTGTTAAAATTGTTTTAAATATGGTATTTATACCTAAATATGGATATATTACAGGTGTTTATACCACTGCAATATCTTTTGCCTTTATGGCTGTATTTGGAGTTATTGTAAATAAATATTTCATTAAAATGTATACATATCCATTCATTAAATTTATAGAAGAGATATTATACCTAGTTTTTGTATATTTTATTTCGTATATATTAATAAAATTATTTTCCCCTAATATTTTAATATCTATGGTAATTAAAACTATATTATTAATTATTTATTCCTTATTTGTATTATATAGAATAAAATTGTTAGATAAAAATATTCATGAATTATATACATTAATTACTTCTGTTTTAAAAAAATAAATGAATTATAAACAATTAAACGAATATACTCTAAAATTAAGAAAAGAAAATATAATTTTTAAATCAGGAATTTTATTTTCATTGTTATTGATAGTTTTAAAATATTTAATAATATTAATAAGACCTTTCTTAAATAAAGTAAATCAAGAAAATATTGATGTATTAGTAATAGGTACATGTAAAAAGGATGTAGAGCAAACTGCAAATATTTGGGAAAGTATATCAGCTAAATATTCCTTATCAAGAGTAATATTGAACAAAAAAAAATTACTTTTTTCTGCATTTCAAAATCATAATTCAATACCAAAACAGACACCTTATAATATTTTTTTATTTTCTGTATTTGCACAACAATTAATAGAAAAATATAAACCTAAAATTATTTGTTTATACACATCTAATGGTCCATTTCCTTCAATTATTAGATATTATTCTAATTTTTATGGAGGAAAAACTATTTATATGCCACATTGTGTTATTCCTATAGAATTATATTATTCATCTTTGGATTATGATTATTATTTTGTTTTTGGGAAAAGTTCTTTGAAAAATCTAAAAATGAATGATTATTTATATTGTTCATTGAATACAAAGGTAGTTTTAACGGGTTCTCCTATGATAAAAACGGATTTTATCCTACAACCAAATTATTTAAAGAAAAAAATATTGTATCTAAGTAATTGGCTTATAGGAATTGATAATGAAATGACGGAAAATTTTAAAAACATTATTTTGTGGGCAAAAACAAACTCTAAATATGAATTATTAATAAAATTACACCCTATTGAGGATAAAAATTATATAATTAAAGCTGTAGGACAATATAGCAATATAAAAATATTACCAATAAACATTACTATAAAAGAAGCTTTAGAATTGGTATCTTTAACAATAATAACAGCGGGGTCTTCTTCTGGGATTGAAGCAGCTTTAATGAATAGACCGTCTGTATTAATGAATGTTAGAAAAAAAAATGATTCTTCTATTGATTATAGGGATAGTGATAAACAATATATGACAGAGCATTTTTTTGTAGAAAGGGCTTGTAATTTTAATGATTTAGAGGATAGAATTGAAACTATTTTTAAAAATTTTGATTTTTATATAAACAGATGTAAAGAATATGTAGACTATCATCTAGAAAATTCACATAATTCTCAGGACTTTATTATTGATACAATTGCTCAAATTATTAATTCAAAGGAAAACTTTAAATATGAATTAATATATGGTAAAGGATTTTAAAGCAAAAAAACATGATAAAACTAAATATTAAATTCATGCTAAATATATTTATTTGCGGGGATATGTTTTTTGTTAAAAGAATCTTATTGGAATGTAATTTACAATAAGTATAAAAAAAAATATAATATAGCTAAAGTTTTTTGTTTTAATGGATATGGTATAGATTTTAATGGGTGTGGAGAAATTTCTATTGGAGAAGGTTCTTATATTGGAGAATACTCTAGTATTCAATCTGTTGAGAGTCGTCGCGTTATTATAGGTAAAAATTGTGCAATATCTCATTTTGTTAGTATTTATACTTGCAATTATGATGCTTCGGAAATTATTTATAATAATACAAAAAATAATAAAAAATATGGGGATGTTATTATAGGTAATAATTGTTGGATAGTTCGTAGCGTTTTAATTAAAGAAGGTGTTATTATAGGAAATAATTGTGTTATTGGTTCTAATGCTGTTGTAACAACTGATGTTTCTGATAATAGCATTGCCGTAGGAGTTCCTGCAAAAGTTATAAAAAAAATGCCTCTAATTAGGGCTTGCTGAAAAACAGCCAAATCCCTGATTGTTAATAATTTTTATTTAATAAGTGCAAACAAATTTTTATTTTTGTGCAAAAAAGGTTGCACTTATGATCAGATATACTTCAGTTAAACAGATTTCGATAGATGAGTTCAAAACTCCATTTGAGATGCATTTAAACAAGAGCAATCGTTGGGTTCAATTATCAGAACAGATACCCTGGGATAAATTTGTAGGGATTTATCAGAAAGTAATGAGTTCTAAAAAAGGTGCTCCAGGTATTAATGGTCGAGTAGTGATAGGAGCGATCATAATCAAACACATTATGCGTTTATATGACAGAGGCACTATATCCTTAATCCAAGAAAATCCGTATATGCAATATTTTATTGGTTTTACGTCTTATAGAGCAACTCCAATCTTTGATGCCAGTTTATTTGTTACGATACGCAAACGTATAGGATTAGAGTTATTTGAAGAAATGAGCAATGTAATCATAAGCGAGGCAATTGAAATAGATCGTTTGAGTCATTTCGATATGTCAAAAGACATGGCAATTACAAAAGACCAAGGAGATGATCTTGATGATAGCAACAAAGGTAGTCTCTTATGGTAGATGCAACAGTAGCGGATGCAGATATCAAATACCCAACAGACTTGGATTTGCTCAATGAAAGCAGAGAGTTGAGTGAGAAAATTATAGATTCTTTGTGAAAAAACACATCTCAATTAACACAAAAGAAGCCCCGAACTTACAGACGTTTAGCAAGAAAGAAATATCTTAATACATCGAAGAAGAAACACAAGAGCAGAAAAGAAATACGTTCATCAATAAGATTACAGTTAAACTATTTGACAAGAAATCTAAACAGCATAGATAATCTCCTCTCATTAAATTCTGCAAGCGAATCCTTGCTCACTAAAAAGCAACGCGAACATTTAAAAGTAATAAAATCTATTCTCCAACAACAAGAAGAAATGTTTAAAACGGGCAAACATAGCATTTTCAATAGAATAGTGAATATTCATCAGCCACATGTAAGGCCAATAGTAAGAGGCAAGGTTGGCTCAAATGTAGAATTTGGAGCAAAAATAGGGGTTAGTTTACAAAAATGTTATGCAAAAATAGATACTTTGAGCTGGGATGCTTATAATGAAAGTACTGATTTGAAAAAGCAAGTAGAAACGTACAAAAAAATCCATGGATATTATCCAGAACTAGTGTTAGCTGACAAAATTTATCTTACTAGAGAAAATAGGGCATTTATGAAAGATAAAAACATCCGATTTACAGGAAAACCTCTAGGGAGACCTCCTAAAGAAGAAAAATCCGTTCAAGTAAAAAGAAAAGAAAGACAAGAAGCAGCTCAACGAAATCAAATAGAAGGCAAATTTGGACAAGGTAAAAACAAGTATGGATTGAATAATATTAGAGCTAAACTACAAAAAAACATCGGAATCTTGGATTGCTACTATATTCCTTGTGATGAATCTGGTTAAGTTCAGCAAGGATTTTTCTTTTTCTTTTTTTTATTGCTCGTATTTTTATCTCGTATTTTTTGTCAATGATAATTTACTACAAAAAAATAAATTTTATTATAAATATAACTGCTGACTTTTTCAGTGAACCCTACTTAAATTATTAACTAGCAGTTGTTTGTGTTAAATAATTTTTTATATTTGCAACATGAAAATAGAAATAACAACACAAATAGGATTTGCCGAATTGGTATTATAAAAAAGAAAGATCAATGAGGGATGGGGGAGAGGAGCAAGCAGGAAGATTCTAATGAATAACTTTTCAGTTTACACACTTAGTGAGATACGGCTAAAAAACGATTTTATTGTCTTTCCATTTCTCGTTTTGTGTCTTTTTCTTTTAAAGTTTCTCGTTTATCATATAGCTTCTTTCCTTTTGCTATACTTATTTCTATTTTTGCTAATCCTTTTTCATTAATAAATAAAAGTAAAGGTACTATTGTTAGACCTTTATCTTTTAATTTATTAATTATTTTTTTTAGTTCTTTTTTTTGTAGTAGTAGCTTTCGTTCTCTTTTAGGCTCGTGATTATTGTATGTTCCATAAGTGTATTCGGCAATATGAAGATTTCTCACCCAAAGTTCATTATCTTTAAAGTAGCAGTAAGAATCGCTCAAGTTAGCTTTTCCTAGTCGTATTGATTTTATTTCGGTTCCAGTGAGTACAATGCCTGCAGTATATTTATCTAATAAATAATAATCAAACCCTGCTCTCTTATTCTTAATATTTATAGTTACAACTGCCATTAATAGTACTTTATTTTAATTCTAATCTTTTATCTATTATCTCACTTAATTTATCAATAGGAACTCTTTCTTGTTGCATTGAATCACGTTCTCTAATAGTTACAGAGCTGTCAGCAGCAGTATCATAATCTATGGTAATGCAGTATGGAGTTCCAAGCGCATCTTGTCGTCTGTATCTTTTTCCAATAGCATCTTTTTCATCGTACAAGCAATTGTATTTAAATTTTAAAGTATCCATAATTGCACGAGATTTTTCAGGTAACCCATCTTTTTTCACTAAAGGGAATATAGCCGCTTTGTATGGCGCTAATATAGGAGGTATATTTAATACAGTTCTAGAGTCAACTTTATCTCCATTAGCAACTTTTTCTTCTTTATAAGCATTGCATAGGGTTAATAAGAACATACGGTCAACGCCTATTGATGTTTCAACAACGTAAGGAACATAATTTTGATTTATTTCAGGGTCAAAATATTGTAATTTTTTGTTACACATTGCTTGATGTTGTTTTAGATCAAAATCTGTTCTAGAATGTATTCCTTCAACTTCTTTAAATCCGAAAGGGAATTCATATTCTATATCAACAGCCGCATTTGCATAATGAGCTAATTTGACATGGTCATGAAATCTGTATTTAGATGAATCAACACCTAATGATAAATGCCATTTCATTCTTTCTGACTTCCAATGCTCATACCATTTCATTTCTTCTCCAGGTCGAACAAAAAATTGCATTTCCATTTGTTCAAATTCACGCATTCTCATTATAAATTGTCTTGCAACAATCTCATTTCTAAAAGCTTTTCCTATTTGTGCTATTCCAAAAGGGATTTTCATTCGTCCAGTTTTTTGCACATTCATAAAGTTAACGAAAATACCTTGAGCTGTTTCTGGGCGTAAATATATTTCCGTTGCTTCATCTGCATCAGAGCCAAATTGAGTTGAAAACATAAGATTGAATTGTCTTACATTAGCCCAATTACGAGTTCCAGATACAGGGCAAACAATTTCATGTTCTACAATAAGATTTTTTAAACCTTCCAAATCACTAGCTTCCATGTATTGAGCAAACATAGTTCTAAGTTGGTCAGCTTTATCTGATTTCCCTTTTTTTAGATATTTTTCTATTTGGTCTTCAATTAACTCGTCAGCTCTATATCTTTTCTTTGAATCTTTATTGTCAATCATTGGGTCATTAAAGCTATCAACATGGCCTGATGCTTTCCAAATTTTCGGATGCATAAATATTGCAGAATCTATACCCACAATATTTTCATTTAATTGCACCATTGATTTCCACCAATATTCTTTTATATTCTTTTTTAGTTCGGAGCCATTTTGTCCATAATCATAAACTGCACCGAGTCCATCATATATTTCACTTGAAGGAAAGACAAAACCATATTCTTTGCAATGTGATATAACCTTTTTAAAAACGTCTTCGTTAATTGCTGCCATTTTAATATCTATAACTTAATTTTTAATAATTTTAGAAGCCTGCAAAGTTAATTTAATTTCATAATTTAGGAGCATAATTTATAAAATAATATAAGAAATAGGAAAAGGTATAGAACTTAACTCAAGGCAGATATTATCTGTTTTTACTAGCAAATTGGTAAAATGCAAATGTATAGTTTCGCATTATATTTCTCTTTGAAGGATGTTTTGTTAATAAGTTATCTGTGCTATTTTTTTTGTAATCAAATAAATATTCTCGCTTAATTTCGTTGTTATAATACCATAAGTATTTATTATCAATACTTGCAATATAATCATTTTGAACAAAACTTGCAAAGTCCCTATTATTTTTAAATATGTCTTTGCCAAAACAATTGTTAGTGTAACTTACTCCCATAAATCCTAATATGGTATTTCCAATGTCAATTTGGCTTGCAATATTATTGTTGATAATGTTTTCAGGTATGTATTTATCTGAATGGAATATTAATGGAATATGATTGTAATTAAGGTTTATGTCATAATTATTTTCACCAATACACATTCCATGATCTGCGACAAAAACAAATAATGTGTTATTATACCATTTTTGTTGTTTAGCTTTGTTTATAAAGTATTTTAATGACCAATCAGAATAAGCAACAATGTTTTTGTTTATATCATTTTTTGCAGGAATAAATGCTATGTTTTTTGGGATAATAAGTGGTTTGTGATTGCTAGATGTTAAAAATACACTAAAGAATGGCTGTTTTATTTTATTTAAAATATTTAAAGAGTAGTCAAACATGTAATGATCAGGCACCCCTAAATTACTAAGGATTTCTTTATTAGGGTAATCTGTTTGTGATATTATTTGGTCAAAACCGTTATTCATTAGAAAACCACCAATGTTGTCAAATTGGTCATCGTGTGTAGTAAAGTATGTATTATAATATCCTTTTTCTTTTAAAATTAACGGGAATGATTTTTTGTATTGAGTTATTATAGCTTTATTCATTGGATGAATTTTATATAATGTAGGGTATCCAAATATAGAAGAGTAAACACCACTATATGTGTGAATTCCTGCCGAGTAAGTATTTGCAAAGTAAATAGTATGATTATTCTTTATTAAGTTGTCTAAAAAAGGAGTAATAAAATCGTTATTGCCATTGTAATTTAAAAGTCCAGCCGACATGCTTTCCATTATTATTAAAATTACGTTTGGGCGAATACTATCCATTCGTCCTATCTCATTGTTATTTATGGTATCTCCTTCAATATTATATAGTTTTTTCATTGTTTGAACAGCTACGTTGTAATCAATAAGGTTTAGCTTATGGCTATTGCTTTCTTTTTCTATAATGCTTCGAATAAATGTAAAAATAGGGTTTAAACTAGTTTGATTAATTAATGGGTAAATAGAAAAAAAAGCTGTACCTGTTTTTATAGGAGATTTAATGCTTGTACGTCCTCTTATTCCCAAGAAAAACAAGCTTATTATTATTATTATTAAAAACAGGTAAAAAGGATGATATATATACGATTTATAAAATAAACTTTCGTTTGAAATCCTATTGATAATTACGATAAACAAAGAATAAACCAGAGCAAATATACCAAGATAAAGATAGCTAGTTATATCTAAAAAAATCATTTGAAAAACAAAATTAGGCGAGTCAATCCATTGAAATGCCATAATATTAAACCTTGCAAAGAAATGATTAAAGTAAGGAATGTCAGCACTTGAAATGAGAAAGGCAATAAAATAGACAATATAAAGGTAAGCAATGGAGAACTTTCTAATGAAAGTTTTTTTATTGTAACTTAAATATTTGCTTATGGTTTCGATTATGAGAGGAATTGCCATAATATAGCATGTAATTACTATGTCAAAACGTAATCCCATGAACAATCCTTTAAATATTACATCATAAGGTGTTTGAGATAAGGTAACTAGATGATGAGACAATAATATAAGCCTAAATAGGCTAAACATAAGTAAACTAGTTAGTGCAACTTTTAATACAAAAGAGTAGTTCTTGAAAAACGCTCTTAAAATATTATTCATCATTTATTACTTAGCATTTTTATTGCTTCTTGATTACCTAGTTGCGCTGCTTTTTGGAAATAATCATTAGCAGTTTTCATGTCTACTTGAGCAAGTATATTAAGTTCGTTAGCTTTCTTTACATCACCCATTGAATTATATCTGTTTGCAATATTTGTGTTTGTAAGGCTTTTAGATTGAAAAACAAGCCCTAATGTGTAGTATGATAAAGCATAGTTAGGATCAATTTTTAAGATTCTATTGTAATATTCAATTGCAGTATCGAATTGCCCTTTAACATAATAATAGTTACCCATATTTTGCAAACCTAAAGTATAATTAGGCTTTATTGTAACTAATTTATTGTAATATATATAGGCGCTATCATATTGCTGTCTTTGATAATAAGCATTGCCAAGATTGTTAAGTGCTTTTTCATTATTAGGGTTTTTAAATATAGCACCTTTGAAATATTTTATTGCACTATCTTGACGACTTTTAATAATTGCAGGATCTTTTATATTTTCTGTTTTGTAATAATGATTTGCAATACCATAATATGCTTTGTCAATATTTGCAATATTAGGGTGTTTATCTAATAAATCAGACCAAAGAGTTAAACTATTTTCCCATACTTTAGTTCTTTCAAAAGATAAATATGCTAAAATTAATAAAACAAGTATTCCAATTCCAAACCCAATATTCTTTAACGATGGGAACTTATTAATAAATAATTCAAAACTATCTGCAATAATAAAGAATAAACCAATTGATGAAATATAAAAATAGCGTTCAGATGCAATATTAATACCAACAGGTAAAATCTGTATTACAATAGCAATAGTAAACAAGTAGAAAAGTGTTCCAAATACAAGTTTGTAGTTCTTTCGTCCATAAATGTAAACAATTGCACATAATGCAATAAATATTATTGGGGAAAGGAAATACTCTATAGGAATACTTCCTGTTTCTTTTAATGGATATGAATATATAATAGCGAGGTTGATAGGGAGAAACATCTTATAGAGGTAAATAAGCAGAGCATAAAAAGGGAAGGTTATTTTATCAATTGTATTGTATGCTGAAATATTATAAATTCCTTCTCCTGAAACTTGTGATTTAATTGCTACAATACCAAATATAAGAGCAATTGCAAAAAACACAATTTTGTTGTATATTTGTTTCAAAGAGAATTTCTTTTCGTAGTAATAGTCAATTAAAATAAGTACCATAGGTAGTGTTACTGCCATCCCCTTTGAAAGGCAAGATAAAATAAACATTGCAACACTAAGTGCATAAATGGATAATTTTTTGTTTTCCCTGTATTTCAAATAAAGAATTAGAGAAATTATAAAGAAAAATCCGTAAAGAACATCTTTTGTTTCTGAAATCCAACTAACAGATTCTACATGTAAAGGGTGTATCCCAAATAATAAGGCTGTTATTAAAGCAGGAAGGTATTTGCCTGATAATTTGTAAATAAACCAAAAGACAAGAATTGTATTTAATAAATGAAGAATTACATTTGTTAAGTGATATGGAAATGGGTTTAACTCAAACATGTTATATTGTACAGCATAAACAAGTATAGTTAAAGGGTGATAGTTTGCCATTATAAAATTGCTAAAAATATTTTTAATTCCTTGTGACGATATATCTGACAAGTAGCTTATATTTTCATGCAAATACCCCTCATCATCCCATCCTACAAAAGCATTTTTAAAAGAAGGGAAAAAGCTTATTAATGTTACCAAAAATATAATTGCAAGGCTGATATATAGTTTTTGTTCGGAAATTTTTTCATGAAAGACCTTTTTATTCTCTTTTGCAGGAGTAACATTTTTCTTTACAGGTTTCTTTTTAACTTTATTCATTTTACAAACATTTATTAAAGATATTGTATATATAGAGTTCCTAAAGTTACTAGAATCTCAATTATATTTTTTGAAAAAACAATAAGCAAATGTAAAAAATATTTTTATTTATCTTTACAAGATGTCAAAATTGGGAAATAAAATATTAGAAAATAAACGACAACTACTTGAAAAAAAATTTCGACACAATTTTATGAGCACCTTCAGCATACTTTATTAAACACTCTCAAATATTTTTAAGACATAAAACTGCAGGTTAAAAAATTGATAATCAATGCATATAATGGTTTGACGGGTAGTAATACTGAGGTTAAACGGAGTCTAATGTGCTGTATATGTGCTTTATATGTACTGTATATGTGCTTTATATGTGCTCTATATCGCAAGTTAGGTTGTATTTCACATGCATATATATAATATTAATTATTGGCATTTTGCTAAAGGAATAGATTAACGCAACTTAATGGGTAAATAAGTGCAGTGTAAGAGTGAAATAATATTATGTATTTTAATAACAATAAGACAATTACATAATCTTACATAAAACAATAAACATTAAACTTTTTTTAACAAAGAAACATAGGAAAAGTAAATTTATAAAATACAAATTCACAAATACGAATGTCTATATTTTAAGCATTTTTTAAGCATCTGTTTTTAATTTAAAAAATAAATGTATATTTGTGAAGAAAATCATAAATAATGAAATGATGGAAAAAGTGAAACTTGAAGTTTTAGGAATAGGTCAAAGTCAGTACTTACATAGCTCTTTTGCAATGATTTTAGTTGAAGAAAATGGGAATAGACGTCTTCCTATTATAATAGGTAATAGTGAAGCCCAAGCTATAGCAATAGAATTGGAAAAGATGCGACCACAAAGGCCTTTAACGCATGATCTTTTTAAAACATTAATAGATTCTTTTGAAATAGCGCTCAACGAAGTTATTATATACAAAGTGTACGAGGGGGTTTTTTATTCTAAATTAATATTAGAGCAGAATGCAAATATTACAGAAATAGACTCAAGAACGTCAGATGCTGTATCTATTGCAATTAGAGTAGGTTGTCCTATATACACTTACGAACATATATTAAATACAATAGGGCTAACAAAAGAAGAGTTAAATGAAGAAGAAACAGAAGATAATGAAAATGTTACTAAAGAAGAAAGAGAAATTCCTATTTTAAAGACATCCAATCGTTATAGTGCTTATAGTTTAGAAGAATTAAATGCATTGTTAGAAGAATCTATTGAACAAGAGGATTACGAAAAAGCGTCAAAAATAAGAGATGAAATAAAAATTAGAAAAGATAATAATGAATAAATTATGAAACAATATTTAACGTTACTAGAACATGTTATTGCTAATGGAATAGAGAAAAAAGATAGAACAGGAGTAGGAACAATTAGTGTTTTTGGTTACCAAATGCGATTTGATTTAGGAGAAGGATTTCCATTACTTACAACAAAAAAGCTACATACAAAATCTATTTTTCATGAATTACTATGGTTTATAAAAGGTGATACTAACGTAAAATATCTTAATGAAAATGGAGTAACTATTTGGGATGAGTGGGCTGATGAAAAAGGAGAATTAGGTCCTATATATGGTAAGCAATGGAGAGCATGGAATACTGCTAATAATAAAACAATTGACCAATTATCAAATGTTATTCAAACAATAAAGGAAAATCCTGATTCAAGAAGGATTATTTTAAGTGCATGGAATGTTCCACAAATAGAAGAAATGGCATTACCACCATGTCATATTCTTTTTCAATTTTATGTTTCCAATGGGAAATTGTCTTGTCAACTATATCAAAGGAGTGCTGATATTTTTTTAGGAGTTCCATTTAATATAGCATCCTATTCTTTACTAACGCTACTTATAGCACAAGTAACGAATCTGAAACCAGGAGAATTTATTCATACGTTAGGAGATGCTCATTTATATTTGAATCATATTGAGCAAGCAAAGCTCCAGTTATCAAGGGAACCACGAAACTTGCCAATTATTAGAATAAATCCAGAGATACAAAATATAGATAATTTTAAATATGAAGATTTAAAAATATTAAATTATGACCCACACCCTCATATCAAAGCAGACATTGCTGTATAATTGTTTATTTTTTTACCTAATAATTTTTTAATGTAGATGCAAATTTCCATTATTGTTGCAATGGGTATAGACAACGTAATTGGTTATAAAAACCAATTATTATGTAATATGCCTGCAGACTTAAAGCATTTTAAAAATCTAACAACTAATCATCACATAATAATGGGGAGAAAAACATTTGAATCAATAGGGAAAGCTCTTCCAAATAGGACTAATATTATATTATCCCATTCTTTAACTAATAATGATTATGAAAGAGATGATAATATTGTTGTTTTTGATAATATAAATAAAGCAATTAAATTTGCAAATAAAAATAATGAAAATGAATTATTTATTATTGGTGGAGGGGAAATTTACAAATCAGCGATTGACTTAGCTGACAAATTGTATATAACTAAAATAGAAAATAATTTTGAGGGAGACACATACTTTCCTTTAATAGATTATTCTAAGTGGAAATTAGTTTGTGAATCTTTTTTTTCAAGAGATGAAAAAAATAATTTTAATTATTCATTTTCATTATATAATAAAATTACTAATTTTGGACGCTCTTAATTTTATTTTAATGAAATTATTTTTAAAATTTCAAAATATAAAAAATAGTTTTATTATCAATATTATTGAAAATAAATTTATAATGAAAAAAGCCAAAGTATTTAACTTTTCGTCTTATGTAGTGTTATTTTTATTAGCTTTCATTTTAAATTCTTGTAAAAAAGATTTAAAAAAAGACACTGATACAAAAACTGCAGAAGACCTAGTATGGGCTGTTACGGCATATACTGATGTATTTAACCAATTGGACCTTATATTAAAAGACAGTTCTATTGTTTATGCAAACTCAATAGATAATGTTTTCAGATATGGTTGTATTAGTTTGTCTATGAGTGAATTTAATTCTTTCCCCAAAATTATAACACTTGATTTTGGAGGCAATAATTGCTTAGGGAAAGATTCACGTACTAGAAGGGGAAAGATTATAGTTCAATTTTCTGGACCTTTGTATAAAGAAAATACTTTTGTCAAAGTTTCTTTTATTAATTATTACATAAGCGATACAAAAATTGATGGTAAATTTACAATTGAAGCACAAAAAGGAATAGAACTAGATAATAATTATTCACAAATTGTTTATTTAATCAAAGTTCAAGATGGTCATATTGAAGGCAATAAAGGAGAATCTTTTTTTAGTGCGAATTTTACTCGCGAATGGAATGAAGGCATGGAAACACAATGGCCTAACTTAAATGATGATTTATTTTCCATAACAGGAAGTGGAAAAGGAATATCTGCAAATAAAGAAGATTATGAATTTACAATTACAATTCCTTTAAGTTTTCAACATAATTGTAATTGGATTAGTAAAGGAAATATTGACGCAAAGGTATATGCAAAAGAAAATAGGAAAATTGATTATGGTAGTGGGTGTGATAATGAAGCGAAATTAACTATAGGAAATGAATCTAGTGATTTAACCTTAAAATAATGCATTTTAATTAAATTAAAAGAATATTAACATGAAAAAAATAGTTTTACTATTATTTACTGTAATTATTTATAATGTTATGTTTGCAAGCAATAATGATACTATATTTTTAAAAAAAGCATTCAATAATAAAATAACATTATATAATGCACTAAACAATGTTAATCAAGCAAAGTCTATATCTAATGAAAACATATCAACAGAAGTTCTTTCAGATATTTTATGGGCTGCAAATGGAATAAACTCTATTGGGAATAACACCTCTTATTCGTCTTTTCAATTTAATAATATTGACATATATGTAGCCACACCTAAAGGTTGTTATATTTATATTCCACAGAAACATTGCATTGTTCTTGTTACAAATAATGATATAAGAGAGTATATCTCAAACCAAGTTCAAATAAAAGAAAGTCCCATTAACTTAATTTATATTTCTAATACAAAAAAGATGACAGGAATGTTTGTTAATAGTAACGACCAAAAAACTTTATACACATCTCTTGAGGTTGGAACTATGGTACAAAACGTAAATCTTTATTGTGCAGGCTCTAATTTGAATGTATTTGTTAGTGGGGTAATTAATCGTCTTTTAATTCTTAATAATTTAGAATTAAACCGTGATGAATATTTTGTAATTATTAATCAAGCTATTGGTGTTAATAAATAGCTAAACTATTAATTTTTTATTTAAATTTGTTAAAAAATAAAAATCATGAAAAGAAAAATATTTTTTATATCGTTTATTATTGTTTTTACAATCATAAATTCCTTTGCTCAAGATGTTAAAAATAATTCTAAAGCAATTTTCCATGTTATTGTATACAACTTAAATGACAGCATTATTAATCAAGGAACTGGATTTTTTATTGATTCAATAGGAACAGCTATATCAGACATAAATATTTTTGGAAATGCAATAAAAGTAGAAATACAAACAATCAACTCAAAAAAATATAAAGTAAAACAAATTACAGGATATGATGAAGAAACTGGTCTTGTTAAATTCTCAATCAACAATAAAAACGAAAAATTAGATTATTTAATTCCTGAATATAAAAAACCAAAAGAGGGCGAAAATGTTAGTATTATTGATATTACTGAAAATATAAAAGTTAAAAATATAACAGGAGCAATAAAAAGTGTCAAATATTTTATAAAGTATGGCAATGCAATTCAAATATCTACAAACAAAGAAAAAATAAACACAGGAGTTCCTGTTTTTAACGAAGATGGGAAGGTTATTGCTATTGTTATAAATAATCTTTTAAACAAGGATAATGAAGATAATATTAATTTTGGAGTAGACATCAACCGTATAAAGGAATTAGATAATTCTCTAAAAAATCCTTTTAGCTTTGACAATGATAAAGAAATGAAACTTAACTTTTATGATTATTATCTTAAAGCTATTGCTTTAATGCAACAACGTGAGTGGGAAAAAGCTCTTGTTAGTATAAATAAATCTATAGAACTAAACTACGAAAATCCTGCTGCACATACAAGAAGAGGTGAAATAAACATGACTATTAGAAACCATAAAGAATCTATAATAGACTATACAAACGTACTCAGATTTGACCAAAAAGATGACAATGCTTTTTATAATATTGCGTTAAACTATTTTAGAATGAACATGTTTAACGAAACTTTCGACTATTGTGCAAGAGCAATAGAGTATAATAGTAAAAACAAAGAAGCTTTTTGTCTAAAAGGAGAAACATTATTTGAATTAGGCAACTTGGCTGAAGCTGTTTCTGAGTTTACTAAAGCTATTAAAATAGACCCTGAATATGGATACGCCTATTATCAAAGGGGGGTATGCCGTGCATTTATTAGCAAAAAAGAAGATGCATGCGAAGACCTTAAAAATGCTCTAAAATACAATATCATTGAAGCTAATGATATGTACAAACAAATGTGTGGTGAAGATAAAGACTATTAATAATTAACTTATAGTTTCTTTTAGACTAATTTTATTTGCACAGTTAACACCATCTATTGCACTAGAAGTTATTCCGCCTGCATAGCCTGCTCCTTCTCCACATGGATATAAGTTATTTATTTGCACATGCTGAAATGTGTCATTATCTCTATTTATCCTTATAGGAGAGGAAGTGCGTGTTTCTGCTCCAATTATTATTCCCTCTTCAATAAAGCCATTAAACTTTGCATTAAATAACTTTAAACCCTCTCTTAATGCATTAGTAATAAACTCTGGCAATAATTCATTAAAATCTAAAGATATTACTCCTGGTATATATGAATTGTCATATAATTTTGTACTTTTTTTCTTATAAACAAAATCCTTTATATTTTGAGCAGGAGCAATTAGATTATTATTTGCATGTTCTCTAAAAGTTTGTTCTATTTTATCTCTAAAAAGAAGCATGCCCATTTGTCCATATTTCTCTATATAGCTTTGAATATCATCCAAATTAACCGAAACAACTATTCCTGAATTAGCGTATTCCCCATTTCTTTTAGAATTAGACATGCCATTTACAACTAATTGATCAGTTTCTGTTAAAGAAGGAATTATACTACCTCCTGGACACATACAAAAAGAAAAAACAGCTCTATTGTCAACTTGCTCAACCAAAGAATATGTTGCTGGTTCTAAATATTGTGGATTATAATTACCATGATACCTTACATCATTTATATATTCCTGTAAATGTTCAACTCTTACTCCGATTGCTAAAGGTTTTGCTTCAAATTGTATTTTATGTTTTTCTAATAAATAATACACATCATTTGCCGAATGACCTGTTGCAAGGATGAGTTTATCTATGGGTATTCTGGTTTTATTTATACTAATTGCTATTATTCTCTCTGCTTCAATAAATAAATCATCCAATTTTGACTCAAAATGAATTTCTCCTCCTGCTTCAATAATTTTCTCTCTTATTGATTTTATTATTGTTGGTAATTTATCAGAACCTATGTGAGCATGAGATTCATATAATATATTCTCATCTGCACCATTATCAACTAAGTTACTTAAAATATAGTTAATATCACCTCTTTTATTCGAACGAGTATAAAGCTTGCCATCAGAAAATGCGCCTGCTCCACCTTCTCCAAAACAATAATTAGATTCAGGATCAACTTCTTTATTTTTGTAAATATTTGCAATATCTATTTTTCTATTACTAACATCCTTGCCTCTTTCAAAAATAATAGGCTTCAATCCTTTTTCTATCAAACGTATCGCTGCAAATAGCCCTGCAGGTCCTGCTCCAATAATATGAATGGGTTTAGAATCAGAAACGTCTTCAAATTTCAAACTCTTTCTTTCTTCTATTTTTTCCGAGTTATCATAAATCAATATAGTCAAATTTACTTTTGGTATTTTTTGACGTGCATCAACTGATTTTTTTATTATTTTAGCATTATCTATTTTAGATACATCTATTTTTAATGCTTTTGCAGCATATTGTTTTAGAGAATCCTCATTTAATGGGTCTTCTATTTGTAATGCGACTTGTAGTTCTTTAATCATTTATTCAAAATTGAATGATAAGTAAAATATTTTCGAAGAAAGTTTATCAACAGATTGTGTAAATATGGTGTTATCTCTTTTTAACATGTCATTTAAGCCATAAGACATTTTCAATTCTATCGAAAATTTAAAATAGTATAAATAAAAATCAAAACCAACTCCCGCATCCAGCGCAACGTTTTGCTTTTTTATTTTAACAAATTCTTCTTCCTGATCTTTTTTATCTGCTTGCGACATTAAGTCTATGCTAAAACGGCCTCCTGCTAACAAATAGGCTCTAAAATTATTTACTCTTGCTGATTTATATTTAAATGTAATTGGGAAATTTATATAAGTTGACTCAATAGATTTTACATACTTTGACAACACTGTATCCTGTTCTTTTATTGAATATTCCATATTTCTTTGACCAAAAGCCAAATTAGGAACAAATCTCAAATCCCAATGCTCACGAAGTCTTAGATTAGCTATAATACCAAGATCGAAACCCTTTACTGGAATAGCTTCAACTATATAAACCGAATCTAGCGTTTTCATATCTTTTATTGGTTTTACAACAAAATCCATATTGTTAAACCCTATAGTAAAGCCAAAGTGCAATTTTTGTATATCATACTTTGGTAGGTTTTCTAATTTAGGCTTTTGACAATATGCTATATTGCAAATTAGTAATAGAAATAATATGTAATTGATTTTTTTCAATACTATTGAAGCATCTCCTTTTATTGTTTAATGCAAAAATAGCAAAAGTATTGTTTATAATTGCTTTTATTTTTTCAAATCAATAATTTTAAAAATATCAATCTTTCTCTGCAACATCCTTTAATGTTAACTGTATTCTTTTTCGGGATATATCTATTTCTATAATTTTAACTTTTAGATGTTGATGCAGTTTTACAACTTCTGCCGGATTGGAAATAAATACGTCTGACATTTGGGATATATGGATTAAGCCATTTTCTTTAATCCCAATATCAACGAAAGCACCAAAAGCAGTAAGATTAGTTACAACTCCTGGCAATATCATACCTTCATGTAAATCTTCTATTGTTTTTATTTTTTTGTCAAACTCTAGTACTTTTGCTTCTTTTCGGATATCTCTATTTGGTTTTTCTAATTCCTTTAAAATATCCGTTAAAGTATAAAGTCCTATTGATGAATCTATATATTTATTAACGTCTATTTTTGATAAGACATCCTTATTACCTATGAGATTTGATATTTGAATATTTAAATCGGTTGCTATTTTTGACACTATATGATAACTTTCGGGATGCACTGCACTATTATCTAATGGATTATTACTTTCGGGAATTCTTATAAAAGCAACGCATTGTTCAAAAGCTTTATTCCCTAAACGTGGAACCTTTAACAAATCAGATCTTTTTGTTATAGGACCTTTCTCTTCTATATATTTTACAATATTCTCCGCTGTTTGATTATTCAACCCTGAAACATATTGCAACAAACTCTTACTTGCATTGTTTAGATTTACTCCAACACTATTTACACAGCTAATAACAACATTGTCTAACGAATCTTTTAATTTTGATTGGTTAACATCATGTTGATATTGCCCAACTCCTATTGAAGAGGGATCTATTTTTACTAATTCTGACAATGGGTCTATCAATCTGCGCCCAATAGAAATAGCTCCTCTTACTGTAACATCATATTCTGGAAATTCTTCCCTCGCTATTTTTGACGCTGAATAAATTGAAGCCCCTGCTTCGCTAACAACAAACACTTTTATATCTTTATCAAAACGAACTTTCTTTATAAAAGATTCGGTTTCTCTACTTGCAGTACCATTACCAATTGCAATTGCATCAATCTTACAACTATTAACCAAGCTTAAAATCTTTTTGCCTGCACTCATATAATCGTTTTTCGGAGCATTAGGGTATATCGTATCATTTACTATTAATTTCCCATTTTCATCAAGACAAACAATTTTACAACCTGTCCTAAATCCCGGATCTATTGCCAAAACTCGCTTCTTACCTAATGGTGGTGACAGCAATAATTGTCGCAAATTCTCCACAAATATTCTTATTGCCTCTTCATCTGCCTTATCCTTAAAAATACTATAAGCCTCATTCTCTATAGAAGGTTTTATTAATCTTTTAAAACTATCCTTAATTGCAGTTTTAACATGCTGTGCTGATATTGAATGATTTTCCACAAAATAGCTTTCAACTATATTTATTGCCTTATCTGTATCTATATCCAAGGAAACTTTTAGAAATCCTTCTGTTTCTCCTCTAATTACTGCTAGATAACGATGCGAAGGACACCTATGTAACAATTCACTATAATCAAAAAAATCTTTATACTTAATTCCTTCTTCGTCCTTACCTTTCGCAACTTTAGATACTAAACGTGATTCCCTCTCATATAAAAGTCTTATAGAATTACGCACTTCTATTTCCTCATTCACTATTTCTGCAATAATATCCTCAGCTCCTTGCAAAGCATCTTCTATATTTACTACATCTTTTGTTATATATTTTTTTGCTTCAATATTTGGAGCATCTTTTGTTTGTTTCAATAAGAATAAAGCCAAAGGTTCCAAACCTTTTTCTCTTGCAATTACTGCTTTTGTCTTTCTTTTTGTTTTAAAAGGCAGATATATATCTTCAAGCGTAATTATATTATCCGCATTATCTATCTTTCTTTGAAGATCATCAGTTAATTTTTCTTGTTCTTGCAAACTTTTCAATATAGAAGTCTTCCTTAGCTCTAGCTCTATTATTTTTTGATATTCTTTTTTTATTGTTTCAATTTTCACCTCATCAAGGTTTCCTGTCTTTTCTTTCCTATAACGAGCTATAAAAGGAATCGAACAATCATCCTCCAACAATTTTACTGTATTGTAAACATTATGATAATCCTCATTTATACTTCTTGCTAATTTTTCTATTCGTGTTGTGTTCATAAATTTCTATTTATTTAACCAATTAAACTTGATTTAAATGCTCTAATAATATTTTCAATCCAATTCCTATTAATATTACGCCTCCCAATATTTCCATTCTTTTGCCATACTTCGCTCCCGTTTTTTTCCCAAACAAAATGCCAAGCATTGCAACAATAAAAGTCACACTACCTATTATAAACCCTATTAATAATATAGGTGTATTAATTGATATTAACGCAAAACTAACACCAACAACCAAAGCATCTATACTCGTTGCAACTGAAATTGTCAATAAAAAATAAATATTCAAAGGATTTATTCGGCATGATTCATCTTTCTTAAAACTTTCAATTATCATCTTAACTCCAACTATTGATAATAACGTAAATGCAATCCAATGGTCATAATCTGAAATATAATCCTTAACCTCATACCCTAAAATCCAACCCAAAACTGGCATACCTCCCTGAAATAATGCTAAAAAGAAAGCAATACGTAATGCTTTTAAAAAAGTAATATCTCGCATTGCCAACCCTGACGACACTGACACAGCAAATGAATCAAAACAAAGCCCTATCGCTATAATAAATATTGTAATAACTTCCATAATAAAAGCAAAAGTAATTTATTATAGATATTTATACAAAATTTTATAAAAAATAATTGTTTTCCAATTTTTTTACTATTTTTGCACTCTCAAAATGGCGAGGTAGCTCAGATGGTTAGAGCGCAGGATTCATAACCCTGAGGTCACGGGTTCAACTCCCGTCCTCGCTACTTTTTGTTAAGAAATCCAATCATTCCAACAACAACGCTTTCTTCCTCTTTACACATTCATTATTAACATTAAAAACATTAATAATATACATCCCTCTCGGCAAATTATAACTCTTATTATCCATACCTTTCAAATCCGCCCTTATAACAACACTACCCTGCAAATTACTTATAATAAAACTACCTTTATCTTCTGATTTATTAACCATATTGATGCAATTATCATAACAATTAATCTCCACATTACAATTATTATCCAAAACATTCTCACTAATTGACAATGGATATTCCGAACTGTAAATTTCATATTGCAAAGAAGCCGTAGAATAATAATTCTTATCAAACCTTTTAACAATAATAATATAAGACGAATAATTACTAACACTATCCAAAAACGTAGAATAATAACCATCCGTATTCTTCTCAATTTCTTGTAATGCAAACTCCCCTGACGAAAAATTTATTTTCAATAAAACCAATTCCATATCCGTATTCTTTGTTTCTGGCTTTAAAACTATATGCACTGACTTGCTCGCCTTAAAACTTATATAATCCGCACCCATACGCATCAATCTCCCATTACCATCCACATTGCTATAATAACTTAAATCAATACCCTTAAAATTAATCACTCCATCCAAACCCAACCCTCCTTGATTCGCTTTCAAATAATTATAATACACCTTACCCCTTTCATAAGTATAAGGCTCTGCTTGTGCTGAATTCGTCAACAAAACATTCGCAATATAAAAATTATTTTGCATCTCTTTAAAACTACTCCCATACAAAGCCAAAGCATCATCAATACCCTTAATTTCAGTATAAGTAATCGTCCGTTTATAAATATTATTAATAATAGTATCCGACGTATGCTCCGTAATATATTTCGCAAAAAGCCACGTCCCATACCAATGCTCATAATACTTACCATTAGCATCCTGCAAAACTGACAAATTCAACGCTATGTCAAAATTAAAAAACAAATCCTTTAAATAATACAAATTATCATCAAGACCCGGAAAAACCAAATCCTCTGCCCATACTGCCGTCATCTCCTTAAACCACAAACTCATATTCGTTTTAGCATAACCCAACTGAATAGCATGCATAAACTCGTGCGCAGACGTAACCTTCATAACAATATCTTTATCCCCAGCAAACTTCGAATAATCATTACGCATACACATAAAGCTAGTCCAGGCATCAGTCTCTATCTCTTTACTCATATTATTATCACCAATATTATCCTCTGGCAACACAAAACCACAAACTGTAGTACCTATTGCATCCAAATTCCCAATATAAACATCATACAAACTATCCCCTCCAATAACTCCATCAGAAGGCGGTAAAGTAAACTTATTTCTAACAAAAGTATTATAAATACTATCAAAAATCATTGCCATATCCTCTACATAATCAGGCAAACCATTAAAATCTGCATCAACATTCGAAACAGAATCTAATCCATACTTCGTCGTATAATGAAACACAAAATACTTCGACGTAAAAAGCCTCTCTTCATCAAAAACCGGCCTATACGAATTAGCTTCAAAAGGTCTTTCAATTGACTTATACTTCGACAACAACAAATCCTTATCATGCATCAAATACTTTTCTGCAACCCCAACTATATTTGTATTTTGTCCATAACTATTAAAAATAGCAATCAAGGAAATAAACATTATGTATAATTTCTTCATAACTTAAACAAAATTTAATTAAAAAAGACCCCGAAGATATGCAATAAATATTTGACTACCAAATCCCAATGCAAAAAACAAATCCTAAACAATATTATTATTAAACACAAAAATCCACACTCCACTCAAAAAAACACTAACACCTATAAATAAGACCTAAACAAAAATCTTAATTAACACTATCCAATAAAGTGTGTAAACTGAAAATTTATTTCTTAATTTTTTCGTTATTAAATCTCAATAATTTTTTAGATTTTGCTATTGAATCATCAAAATTTAGTAAATTTATTGATGAATATCTGAGAGATGGCACCCGCGCTATTTAGCTGTTCCTCAATTAAACCTTTTTCTTATTGAACCAAAAGTTCGTTTTACAATGTATCTTGTTTTAATAATGAGTTTGTTAAACTTTAACTCTCAATTTCTGTTAATGTTTTGTTCTTTGAAGCTTTTAATATAATGTGATTCCTTAGTTTTAAATAACTATTGATTAATAATTTAAGTAATTATTTTTAAAATTTTGCCTTGTAACGGTTTTGATCTTTACGGTCGAGTTCAAAGTCTCTCTGGACGTCGTCACTTTTCGTCCGACGGGGGGATTTTCGACCATCTAAAAAACACCCGAAAAGCACTTTTAAGCTCTTAGGAACGCGCATAGCACTGCAATTATTAATTGAAAAAAAGATAATATTTAGTTTTACTGTTTGAATTGAATTCTACTGTTGGTAAAGGTATTTTTATGAATCCTATGGCATTTTTTATGGTATTTACAATTTTGTTTCTTGTTTTTATTTTGCGGAGGTCAATGTCGGTTGATATGTAAAACTGTGTGTATTCATCGAAGTGGGGTAGTGCTTTTCCGTTGTATGTATCTGGGTTTCCATATCCTGTAATCATCCCATCAGCTCCGTATCCGAAGCTAATGCATAACCATTCTGGAAATTTTGTGTGTTGAAAGGCTATTTGCTTGATGTTTACCGAAAGCCAGTATGTTTGACCGTTATAGTCCTTTATCATTCTTTCTAGTCCGTTTTTTCCGAGCTTATCTGGAGCATATTGAGCGTATTTTGTATTGTGGTATGATATCTTAGGCGTTATGAAAATGTTTCTAAAAGCTATTCCTTGTGAAATTAATAATGAAGCTCCTATTGTATTTGCGAGAATATCTCCATTTGAAAATCCCCATTCTTTAGAGAATCCATCAAATATCTCTATTGATGTAAGAAAGAATAACCCAGAAAGTCCGCCAACCCATATTGATTTTTTCTCGCTGTACCCAGCCCATCTGCAAGCATTAATCCCTGTATATCCTACGTGGAACGCAGTTGTTGCATGCCCTATTTTGTCAATGTGATGCCATCCCGCATTATCATTGAAGAAATGAAAACTTGCCTTTGGATAATCTTTATACCAAAGATCATATAGTCCATACATTGTTATTGAATATGCAGCAATTGAAGGGTATATTAAAATGTTCTTTCTGCATTTTAGGGAGTCATTTTCGTAATTTCCCGCTTTGCTGTTGAGATAGGGTAGGGATAATAAAAATAAAGCAATGAAAAAAATTACATTACGTTTGATTGTACAAAAGTTGGATATCTTTATATTCAAAGCTTTATTCCTAATAGTTTTAAACCTTATGAGAATACACCATGTTTGCCATTGCTTTTGGCATTACTATTATTTCATTTATGTTAACGTGTTCAGGTTGAGACGCAGCAAAGAATATACATTCAGCAACGTCTTCGCCTGATAGAGGTTTGTACCCATTATAAACGTCTTTAGCTTTTTCTTTATCACCTTTAAAACGTACGATTGAAAATTCCGTTTCCGCAGGACCTGGATTTATAGATGTAACTTTAATTCCGTGTTCAAGCATGTCAATACGCATTGCGGCTGTTAGAGCATCAAGTGCGTGCTTTGTTGCACAATAAACATTTCCGTTTTTATATACTCCTTTTGCAGCAATAGAGCTAATATTGATTATATGTCCTTTTGCTTGCTTGATAAGTAACGGAGCAACCGCACGAGTTGTGTACAATACACCTTTCACATTTGTATCAATCATAGTGTCCCAGTCATCTATATTTCCTTCATGAATTTCCCCTAATCCTAAAGCTAATCCTGCATTATTAACAAGAACATCTATTTTTTTCCATTCAGCATCAATATTGTTAATTGCTTTCGTTACCTGCTCATTATCGCGTACGTCGAAGCAAAGGGTAAGTACTTCAGTTTTGAATTCTTGCTTGAGAAAGTTCGCTAACTCTGAAAGTAGTTCTTGACGCCTTCCTGTTATTATTAATTTGTATCCATTTTGAGCAAATTTGATTGCTGTAAATTTCCCAATACCAGCTGTTGCCCCAGTAATTAATGCTATTTTACTCATAGTTATTTATATTAAAGTTATTATCTTCTATTTGGATATATTAAGTTTTTATACCATCTTGAAATGAAAAACTCACCCTTATTATCATTAACACGTCCTGCTTTTCGCTTATTACGTTTCATGGCTTTTCGTGTTGCTTTCGTTTGATTTTTTTTATGTTGTTTGAGAGCCGCGTTTATTTGTTTTTGAGCTTCTTTATCTCTGGCTTTTTTTTTCTTTTCTATTTCTTTTTTTTGTTCCTCGACTTTCTTTGATTGTGCCGTAGTTTGCTGTGTTGAAAACAAAAAGAACAAAGCAAATATTATAATAGCATAAAGAGATTTCATGTTTTTTAAATTCTATGTATAAAAAGCAAAGTTAATAATTTTAATACTAGAGGTATTTATTTTGGTAAGTTTTTTCCAAATACAAAGCTTATATCTATCTTCAATTCCATAAAATGATTAAAAAAAAACTGAAAATTAGACTACATTTGTTTTTTTCGTACCTTTGAACTTTAAATGTAAAATGAGCAAATGAGAAAATTTAATGTAAGTTCGGAGAAAAAGGAAATATTAAGGAAATATGGAGTTTTATTAAGGACATGCCGACCAAACACCAATCAGGAACAGAAACAATTGATAAGAAAAGCTTTTAATGTTGCATTAGAAGCTCATCGTGATATGCGCAGACAATCTGGTGAACCATACATTTATCATCCAATTGCTGTAGCTATGATTGTAACAACTGAAATCGGATTGGGAACAACATCTATTGTATGTAGCTTGTTGCACGACGTCGTTGAAGATACAGATTACACATTGCTAGACATAGAAAATATGTTTGGACCGAAAATATCGAAGATTATAGATGGTTTGACTAAGATTTCGGATATTCAAGCTACTTCTTTGCAGGCTGAGAATTTTAAGAAAATGTTGTTTACTTTATCCGATGACGTAAGAGTTATTCTTATAAAGCTTGCGGATAGATTGCATAACATGCGAACTCTGGATTCATTGCCCTTGGAAAAGCAAATGAGGATTGCCTCTGAAACAAAGTATTTTTATGCTCCTTTGGCGCATAGGCTTGGTTTGTTCTCAATAAAGAGCGAGCTAGAGGATTTAGTCTTGAAATACACGGAGCCTGATGTGTATAGGCAAATAACAGAAAAAATTGCAGATTCGGAAGAGGAAAGAGCAATCTTTATAGAAAAATTCATGGAACCTTTGAAGTTTGGCTTGGACAAAAAAGGCTTCTCTTATCAAATAATGAGCAGAATTAAGTCGATTAATTCCATATGGAACAAGATGAAGAAGAAAGATATTCCATTCGAAGAAGTATATGACTTATTTGCAATTAGAATAATTGTGGATTCCCCTTATGAAAATGAAAAGTCTGATTGCTGGAAGGTTTATTCCTTGACAACTGATATTTATAAATCAAACCCTGACAGGTTGAGAGATTGGATTTCTAACCCGAAAGCAAATGGTTATGAGTCATTGCATACAACAGTAATGAGCAATCAAGGCAAATGGGTTGAGGTACAAATTCGTTCAACACGCATGAACGAAATTGCAGAGAAAGGTTATGCTGCTCATTGGAAATATAAAGAAACTTATCCTACCGATCTTGGAGTCGATTCATGGCTTACTAAAATACGTGAAATGCTCCAAAATCCTGAATGCGATGCTTTGGACTTTCTTGATGATATTAAATTAAACTTATTCTCAGAAGAAATATTTGTATTTACTCCATCGGGAGAAATAAAAACTTTGCCTATACATTCTTCAATTATAGATTTTGCTTATGCAATACACACAAAATTAGGTGATACATGTATTGGAGGAAAAGTTAACCATAAAACCGTGCCATTTAATTATAAATTAAAGAGTGGAGACCAGGTGGAAGTATTGACTTCCACAAAGCAAAGACCAAAGGAAGAATGGCTGGACTTTGCCCTTACGGCAAGAGCAAAGTCGAAAATAAAAGACGCTTTGAAAGAAGAGAAAAAAATAATAACAGAGAAAGGTAAAGAACTACTTACTGCAAAGTTTGGAGCATTGAAGATAGAGATGAATAGTGAAAGCATAAACAGACTGCAAAACTTCTATAACATACCGAATAACAATGAATTATTTTACAGAATAGGCAACGGAACAATTACCGATAACCATATAAAAACATACCTCAAGTCGAAAGAAAAAAATAAATGGTTAAATTATCTAACTAAAGCATTTGTTAGAGACAAGAAAGATAAGTTCGAAGTGAAAAGCGATGATGAAGCATTGAAATTCTCAAGTAAACTTCTTGATAAGATTAAAAGCAATCACGAATCCCTCGTTATTGGAGAAAAAGATGCAATAAAATATTCTATAGCTACATGCTGTAATCCTATTCCAGGAGATGACATATTTGGATTTATTGATTTGGATGAAGGCATAAAAATACACAGAATCAATTGCCCAGAAGGAATTCAGCTTCTTTCAAAGTATGGAAAACGGATCATTAAAACAAAGTGGACAAAAAATGCTGCTGTAGCAATGCTTACTGGTATTCATATAAATGGAATTGATGATATGGGTATTATTAGCAATATTACAAAGATAATCTCGAATGAATTAAACATAAATATGCGTTCAATATCATTTGAATCAAGTGATGGAGTTTATCAAGGAACGGTGACTTTATATGTGCATGATACAAAGCACTTAAATGACTTAATATTAAAGCTAAAGAAAGTGCATGGAGTATTAAACGTTACACGAATAGAGAGGGGCTAGTATTAACAAAAAGTAATCGTTTTTAGAATAACTCTACGGAAATGTTTTGAACGAACATAGAGTATGTCGATTGCTTATTTAATTGAGCTTCAGCAATTGTTATTAAAACTGATATTAATTCGCCAGATTTAGTTTTAATGTTAACTTCTGTGCGAGTTCCAATAAAGCTTCGAAGATAGTCATTGATAATGTCCTTATCATCATCATACACATCACTTGGAAAAAGCATCCTCATGCTTTCTCCAATGACTTCTTCTTTTTTTGTTTCCCAAATATCTTCAGCAGCTTTATTGAAAAACTCAATAATTCCTTTTGAATTAAAAGAAACTATAGCATCAAGAAATCCTTCAAGTATTCTTTCATTTTTAATCTTAATGTTCTCAATTTCCTTAAATTGCAACAGCATTTCTTCTTTTGTTTCTTGTAATTTTCTAGCTAGTTCTACTTGGGATTGTTTTAGTTTTTCATCTCTAATCTTAAGTTCTTCATTTTGCTTGAGAGATTCAATTTCAAGTAGTTTTTGCTCTGTAACATCATTTGCAATTAAGAATATTTTGGATATCTCACCGTATATATCTTTAATAGGGACAATTGTTGAGTGTAACCATACCTCTTTATCATTGCTTGTTAGAAATTTCATTTGTCCTTTATAATTGCTACCAACAATAATATCTTCCCAAACTTTGTTAAAAGTAGTTAATTCTTCAGGAGCTATGAACTTAAATATTCTTTTGTAACTCAATTCGGAAGGGTCGTATTTAAGAGTTTTTAAGAAAATGTCATTATAGTTTTCCAATTTCCCATTAATGTCAAACTCGCATTTTATAGCCGAAGATTCTAAAGCTTTTATTTGGCTATGGAAATCCAAATCTTTTATTTTCTGCTCAGTGGTGTCGATTCCGAGAAACAAAACTTTTTCTACGTTTCCATCCTTATCTAGAATGCAAGTCATGTTTGCTTTAGTCCATAAATCTTTAGAATCTTTACGAATAAGTTTAATATCTCCCTCGAAATTTTCTTTTCCATTTTTTAAATCATCCCAAACATTAAGAAACAAAGTCTTATCTTTAGCATCAATAAAGTTAAATAGGCCTTTCCCATTAAGCTGATTTCCCTCAGAATATCCTAACTTTTCGATAAATTTACGGTTTGCATAAACAAATTCACCATTTATATTAAAATCTGCTCTAATTAATGTTTGATTAACGCTGTCAGTGAATGTTTCTAAAAGTTTGCTTTGTTTCTCAGCTTCTTCTTGTATTGCTTGAAGTTCTTCCATGTTTTGACGCATCTCTTCTTCTTGTTGCGCCATTTTGAAAGCTTGATCTTGAGACTCCATTAAAAGTTTTGCAGTTCGAACATTAGTTTTTACACTAGAAATAGTTGTTGCAATACTTTCTGCTAATCTTTCGATTAATTCTATTTCGAAAGTTTCATAAGTTTTAAAGGAAGCAATTTCAATAGCACCATATACGATGTTGTTCACTTTAAGAGGAACAATTAATATAGAGCTAGGGTTGGATTCTCCTAACCCTGATGTAATATTGACATAATCTTGAGGAACTTCAGTCATGTATATAGTGTCCATTTCAAAAATAGCACCACCAACAAGTCCTTCTCCCCATTCAATTCTTTTTGTTAAATATTTCTTTTTTTCATAAGCAAAGCATGCAATTAGTTCAATATATTTGTCATCAGTATGGTCATCATTAATCATGAAAAATCCACCTTGGTTTGCTTTCATATACTTTACTAAGTTATAAATGATGTCATAAGAAAGCAAGTCCACGTTGTCATTATTAAGTCTGAGAATTTCACCAAATTTAGCTAATCCTTCCGTAGTCCAATTTCGTTGATTATCCTCTTTGCGTCTTTTTTCTTCTTCGTCCTTATTTCTTGCAATATTATCCCTTAAACTTAATAATGCGTCATTAAGCTTATTGTCTTGTTCCATTTTGAGATATTCATTGTTAACGTATCCTGTTTTTAGTTTGTCAATGAATTTTAGTATTTTATCTTCTTCTCTTATGAATTTCTTTTTGCATTCAATATGTTTGTTTCTATGGTAATCTAATACAAATCCAAAAAATATAAATATAAAAGGAAATATATATATAAAGGCTATAAATGGGTTTTGTTGATTTAATAAAATTAAATTATTAGCACTAAATCCTAACTTATTAGTAAAAAGAGCCAATAATATAGAAAAATAAGTAATTAACAAACCTATAAATGTAAATACGAGTGTAAAAACATAATTCTTTATAGAAGCCTCTAATATTTTCATAATTTATAAATTATTATATTGATTTTTCAAAACGAAGCCTGCTAATTGCTCTAAAGGCAATATTTTATCTGCAGCATTTAATTTTACAGCTTCCTTTGGCATTCCATAAACAACACAAGATTTCTCATCCTGAGCAACAGTCATCGCTCCAGATTGTTTCATCTCTAATAATCCTTTAGCTCCATCGTCGCCCATTCCAGTCATTATTATACCAATTGAATTTCTGCCTGCATATCTAGCAGTTGAACGAAATAATACATCAACAGAAGGACGGTGTCTATTAACAAGCGGTCCATCTTTAACTTCTACATAATATCGAGCTCCACTTCTTTTTAATAACATATGTTTATTCCCAGGCGCAATTAACGCCCGTCCTCTAATTATTGTATCATTATCTTCAGCCTCTTTTACGGTAATTTTACATAATTGGTTTAGTCTATTTGCAAAAGAACGAGTAAAATTTTCAGGCATGTGTTGAACAATGACTATTCCAGGCGAGTCTCCAGGCAGGTTTTCGAGGAATACTTTTAAAGCTTCTGTTCCTCCAGTTGAAGCTCCAACAGCGACAACCAATTCTGTAGTTTTTAACATACTGCTATTATTGTTTGTGCTAGCAGCAATAACAACATCAGCTGAGTATTTAGGAGCAACACTAACAGGAGCATTTGTAACAAAATGCTTATGTTTTATACGAGCCATTGATGCAGCTTTTACAACATCGCAGAGTCTTATTTTAGATTCTTCAAAAAACTCTTTTGTATATAACTGAGGTTTTGTTATTATTTCAATAGCTCCATACTCCAATGCTTTAATTGCAGTTTCTGTTCCTTCATTTGTTAAACTTGAAATTATAACTACAGGAATTGGGTGTTGACTCATGATTTTTTTTAAGAAGGTCAATCCATCCATTCGAGGCATTTCTACATCTAATGTGATAACATCAGGCACTTCGTTTTGGATAATCTTTGCGGCAAAATACGGATCAGACGCAGTATCCATAACCTCAATGTTTGGATCAGAATTAAGAATTTGGGTTAGTGCTTGTCGCACCATTGCAGAGTCATCAACGACTAATACTTTAATTTTCTTTTTCATTAATTAAAATTTTCGTTAATATTATCATTTTCCAAACTTAAATTTTGTTGTTCTTTGATATTCTGAATAACTTTTTGAAGATCTTTAACACTATCGAATGCAAGAATTAGTTTTTTGTTTTTTTCGTTTAAATCTTCTGAATCCTTTGACAACTGACATTCTATTTTGCCACCTTTTTCTATGAAATTAAGTATTTGTTTTAATGATTTTTGAACGATTAAAAATACTTCTTCTTTGTCATTTTCATTAGTCCATCCATAATCATTCATAAGTTCAGACACAACGTTTTCTGTAGCTTGATTTATGGTTATAGATACTTCATCTTCAAAAAGCTCCGATATTTCTTGATTTAGTTGCATGCTTACAGTTTCGTATTGCAATTGTCTAATTCTTAATACTTTTTTGTATATTTCAACAATATTAGAAGTTCCTTTTGACAATGCTTTTAATATTTCATCACCATCATTTATATTTAAAACTATAGCGTTTTTATCAATGTTTCTAACAATAGCATCTTGTATTTCATTTTTAGTAAGCCTGCAAAAAGACTTTAATATGTTATCCCAAATACGTGTGTATTTTTCGACATCAGTAATGTATTTAATGTGAGTTTTATCTTCAAAAAATAAGTATAATGTAGTTCTACATTCGTTTGTTTCATCTGTTTGAATTTCAATTAAAGGTGAAATTATTTGTATTAAATATGGAATTTGTTCTTCGAATTTGATTATTCCCGTTTGGATTTCAACTAGATTGTTTTTTATTAATAAAGGATTAGCTTGATATTTGTCGAAAATATAGCTGATTTTTTCAGCTCCAATTATTCCGAAGAAACTGTTTTTTTCGATAAGCTTATATACATTAAACTTAGAATATCCCCAATCATTGGGTTCTATGTTTTTTAATATTTCAATAATTTCTTGCTTTTTATTAGCAATTTTCTCTATGTAGTCACTATTATCAGCATTATTAATAACCTCGTTAAGGTGATTAATTAAAGTTTCAAAATGATGAGTTAAGTTATTCTTCTCAATACTTTTGTTTATGTATTCAAGAACATTTTTTAAAATTGCTGTTTGCATAATTGTTTAGTTTTAATTATTTTTAAATATAAAATAAATAATCAATACATTAAAATTTTTCTATAAATCGCATTCCAACTTCACCTGTAAAAGTGTTATATAATATTTTCCTGCCTAATTTTCCTCCAACGCTTCTACTAACAATTGGAATCTTTTCCGATTCAAGCATTTCTTTTGCTACACTAATATTTCTTTCGCCTATTTGAAATGTATTTACTTTTGTTTCAATTATTTCTCCTCCTCCAAATAATTTAGCTTTAATATTGCTTATTTGGCTACCATTAGATGTCATTTTTTCAATAAGCTTTATTATAGCAATGTTCCCATATTTTGGGGAAGCCAACTCTTGCCCATTCCATAATGGTAACATATAGTGATTAATTCCTCCTACTTGCAAAACTGGATCATATAAACAGACAGACACGCATGAACCTAGTATTGTGCTTACGATGTGAGGTTTTCTACTCATAAATAAATTTGATGGATATAAGTAATGTTTTTCATAATTTTCCATACCATTTTTTTATAATATAATATTATCTTCACCAAACTTAAAATCGTCAAATTCATTATTGTCATTGTATATACTTGTTTCTTTTTCTGCTTCAGGAATAGATATGAAAAAACTAGAACCATTGTTGAGATCACTTACTATATCTATTTTTCCATTAAGGATTTCTAAAAAAGCTTTAACTATAGACAACCCTAATCCATGACCAGGATTAATAGAGTTAATATTATTGTTAATTTTTTTAAACCTATCAAAAATAATAAGTTTATCACTTTCAGAAATACCTATTCCATTATCAATAACACATATAGACAGAATTTTCTTTTTCACACTAACTTTTAGAGATATTTCGCCATTTTCGTTGTTGAATTTTATTGCATTACTAACTAAATTTGATAACATCAACTTTAGTTTATCTGCATCTGTGTTAAAATAAAAAGTTTTAGTATTTTCATGATTTACATCAAAATCAAATTTCATACTAATATTCTTTTTGATTGCTTCATGATTAAATGCATCAATTACAGATTGTATCAATTGTATAACATCTGTATGGTTTGTTTCCATATTTATTTCGCCTGCTTCAATTTTCGCAGCACTAAATATGTTCTTTAATTGAAAATCTAAATTAAAAGCCTCAGAATGAATAAGAGAAACCATAGAACGAACTTTATCCCAGTTGTTCTCCTTAACAGATAGTATGTTACGAGACAATCCTAGAATTGAAGCAAAAGGATTTATTATTTCATTTGTTATGTTTGAAATAAAATGACCTTTCATTGATTCTGATTCCTCTAACTTTTTATTAAGTTCTATAAGTTGCTTTGTTAAAGTTTTTTGTTCTTCTAAAGAAATTTTGTTTTCATTACATCGTCTCTGTAATTCAGATATTAATTCTTCATCTGTTAATAATTTATCCATATCTTTATTTTTAATGTTTTATTCTTAATCTTCTTCTTTTGCAAAAATTGTTGGTTTAATATGTTTCAATGGAACTTTCATATTTGTTATAGACTCTGAATGACCTAAAAAAAAGTAACCGCCTGTTTTTAATTTTGAAGCCAACTTATTTATTACACTTTCTTGCGTGTCCCTATCAAAATATATCAAAACGTTACGACAAAAAATTATATCAAAAAGTTCGTTTACACTTGAATAATTTGAATCCATAAAATTCAAACGTTCAAATTTTACTTTATTTCTTAATTCTGTAACAACTCTAACCGTCTTTTTTATTCTGTCCTTACTTTTTAGAAAATATTTAGATTTTAATTCAATAGGAATATCTGATATTCTATCTTCTCCATAAACGGCTATCATTGCCTTATTTAATATTCTTGAAGATATGTCTGTCCCATAAATAGAAAAATCAAAATTCGGATTTTTTTTTGCAAATTCGGTTAATACAATTGCCAAAGTATAGGGCTCTTCTCCACTAGAACAACCTGCACTCCATACTTTTAAAACCCTTTTCCCTGAATAATAATTAATAAATTCAGGCAATATAACTTGTGTTAAGTGCTCAAAATGTGTAGGTTCCCTAAAAAAATCTGTTTTATTTGTAGTAACAATATCCATAAGATTTGTTAATTCATTAGCTTGGCCTTCTTTACTAAACACATAACTAATATATTCAGCATATGAAGCAAAATTAAGTTCACTTAATCGTTTTTGCAATCGACTTTGTAACATTAACTTTTTTACGTCTGGCATTTTAATTCCTAATGTAGTATATATAAATTTACTTAATTTATCAAAATCAGCATTTGTCATTTGTGCCTTGTAAATGTTTGATATTTTTTGTAAATCGTTTGAATATTCTGTCATAACTAAAAATTTAAGATAATTTGAGATTATAATACTAGAAAAAATGTCTAATATTTTCTTTTTGTTTTATTTCATTAGATTTTAATTTCTTATAATTTAGTATTTCCTTTTTAATAGTGTTATTCTTATTTTGTTATCTTTTTAAAAATTTGAGCGTTTGTTTGCATTGGAGTAAAATAATCGGTCAGTTCTTCTGGCATTTTTTGAGTATGTTCCGTTGCAAATAATCCTCCTTCAGATAAAGCTGTGTGAAACATTTTTATAACATCTACTCTTTCCTTTGCAGAAAGATGTAACAATACATTTTTACATAATATAAGACTTAATTCTGTGCCTATAGGATTTAGTTTTGTTAAATCTTCTCGTTTGTATATTATTTTAGATCTAAGATCTTCACTAATTTGAAACTTTTCATTGCCTATATTTGTAAAGTGTTTTTTTAATATTTCTGTAGGTATTCTTTGCAATTCATTATATGGATAAATCCCATTTTTTATTATATCTTCAAATTGATTACTAATGTCTATATCTGTTGCATAAATTTTAACATTTTTAAATGAGAACTTGCCCATCTTTTCAGATAAAAGAATAGCTAAAGAATAAGGCTCTGGTCCAAAAGCACAACCTGCATCCCATATTTTTATATTACTTCGCCCAGATATAAAGGTGTTTAAATGTTCAATAATAAGTTCTAATGTCTGTAAATCTCTAAAAAAATATGTAAATGCCATTTTGTTTGTTTTTTTTATTACTCTTTAATTTCTTCTGTATTTAGTTTGTCTGCAGTTTCATTAACATTTATTAATTCGTCGGTATTAAATACGTGATCTATATTTAATATCATAACAAAATTTTCATTTACACGATACATACCTTGTATAAAATTGGCATTATATTTTGTTCCTATTGATGGAGCGGGTTCTATATCTTCGTCATTTAACTCTAATACTTCTTTTACTGCATCAACCAATGCTCCAACCATAATACTACCTCCATCTAAATTAATATTTAGAACAATAATACATGTGTCAACAGTAATTTCTGTTATCGGTAACCCAAATTTTATTCTTAAATCAACAACGGGCAATACGTTTCCGCGCAGATTAATTACACCTTTCATATAGTCTGGCGCTTGCGGAATTTTTGTTATTGTACGCATTTCTAGAATATTAAGTACTTTATACACATTAGCTGCGAAAATCTCTTCGCTTAACCTAAATGATAGGTATGATTTAATCTCATTGGTTTTATTTACACTCATTTTTATTTCCTCCATTTTTTAGTTAATTTATTATGAAAAAATATTTTAATTATCAATAACCTTATTAATTATTTTTATTGGGTCAACAACCAAAGCTACTGTTCCATCACCTAGTATTGTAGCTCCAGATACAATATCTTGCTTTTTGTACATCGCTCCTAAAGGCTTTAAAACTGCTTGGTATTGTCCAACAATAGAATCAACTACCATTCCTACTTTTGTATCATTAAATTCTATAACAACAAGACTTTCTATTTCTGGAGTAATGTCTTGCATGTCGAACATATCTCTGAGATAGGTATAAGATATATGTTCGCTACCTGCATAAATAATATTTGTTTTATTTTTTGCAAATACCTCATGTTTGAATTCAAAACATTTGTCAACGGAAGCTAATGGAATAACAAAATGAGAATGTTCTATTTTTACTAGCAAACCATCAATTATAGATAAAGTTAAAGGGAGTTTTACTGTTACTACTGTTCCTTTATTTATTTCGGAGGTAATATCTACCTCCCCTCTTAAATCTGTTATTTTACGCTTTACTACATCCATACCAACACCTCGACCTGAAACTTTTGTTACTTCTTGAGCTGTTGAAAAACCTGGCAAGAAAACAAAGTCTAAAATTTCTTTTTCTGACAAAATAGAGTCATCAGTTATTAGTTGTTTTTCCAATGCCATTTTCTTGACTTTACTTATATCAATACCTTTGCCATCATCACTAATTTGAATATAAACACTAGTTCCAGAGTAAAATGCTTTTAACTTTATTTTCCCTACAACTTTTTTTCCCTTTGAAATTCGAGTCTCCGAATCTTCAATGCCATGGTCAATACAATTTCTAATTATATGCATTATTGGATCATTAAGACTTTCTATGATATTTTTATCAAGTTCTGTTTCGGTTCCCTCTGTTTCAAAAACTATTTCCTTTTTCAATTCATGAGATAATTCTCTAACTAGTCTTTGGAAACGAGTAACCATATTTTCTATAGGGATTAATCTTATGCTAAAAACATTATCCCTTAATCGTCTTGATATTTTTTCAACCTCTTCTGCAATTGAACCAATTTCAGAATCAGCATTATGTTCTGCATAAAGACTAAGACGTGCTTGAATAGTAACCAATTCACTAACCCAATCAATTAAGTCGTCAAGTTTTTCAGAAGCAACTCTTATGCTTGAAATAGTTGCTTCTCTGTTAATAAAAACATTTTCATTTCGATTATTATCTAAAACAGAAATTTCTTTGTTTATAAAATCATTTTCTATGATTTTTATATTTGATTTAATTAAACCTATATCTATTTTATATCCATCATTATACATCTGTGTTAGGAAACTACAGAAGTTATCATCATTCATTAAATTAAAAGAAGCTAGCTCTTCTATTTTTATTTCACATTCACTATCAACAAAAATAAAAATATCTTTTATCAAATCAAATGGTTCACTTGTGCTTAAAAATACATCCCAAGCAATATAACAACCCTCTACATCAATTTCAGAAAATTCAGGTAATCCAGAATAATTAGGAAAAGCTTTTGAAAAACCTAACAAACTAATATCGTCAATAATAAATAAAGGATTAGTCCCATTTTTAAATATATTAACATCAGGTTTAAAATAAATATGATATGTCCTGTAATTTGAATTTATGATTTTTTGTTGAACATTCTGAACAGTATTTTTCGTCAGAACCTTATTAGATATTTGTTTTACAATTTCTAATTTTTGCTCATGAGTATGTATGAAATTCGGATTAATAGTATTCTCTTCATTTAGTAAAGACTTAAGATGGTCAACTGCATCAAGAGTTATATTTAAAAGCTCATCATCTATTTTTATTTTATCTGTTCGGACATTATCATAAATACTTTCTAAATGATGAGTAAAATTATCTATTAAATCAAAGCCAAACATCGCACTACCTCCTTTTAGGGAATGCATAACTCTGAAAATTTTTTCTATAACATTTTTATTTTCAAAGTCTCTTTCTAACTCTAATAAAGATTTTTCGAGGTCAGCTATCAAATCAACAGCCTCCTCTACATATTTTTTCTTAAATTGTTCCATTATCTAACAACTTTATTTATTGCGGCTAATAATTTTTCTGGGACAAAAGGTTTAACAATCCACCCTGTGGCACCTGCTTCTTTTGCTTCCATCTTTTTTTCTGTCTGGGACTCTGTCGTCAAAAAAAGAATAGGGACAAATTTGTATTGCTCTTTTTGTCGTACTTCTCTTATAAGACTAATGCCATCCATAATTGGCATATGTAAATCCGTTATGATAAGATCTATATCCTTACCATCTAATAATTTTAGAGCGTCTTGACCGTCAACCCCTTTTAAAACGGAATGACCTGCTCCTTCGAGAGTAAAACTAACAACTTCTCTTATACTCTCTGAATCATCAACAATTAAGATTGTCTTTCCCATATTATTATATTTTTTTAAATAATGAATGTCCTAAAATTCCAGTATTGCTTAACAATACCCTTGTTGTTTCATTTGTAATAAATGAATATTTAAATTCTTTACCTTCTAATTTACAATACTTATCAAACGAAATGATTATTTGAATATATGTTATGTCTATTTCGTCACAATCAGTACTTACTTCGATTGTTTTTGACGTGTTTGCTACGTCTAATAATTTTTCATGTAATTCTTTTGCAAAAAGGATATTAAGTTCTCCATCAATGTTAAGTGTACATTTATCTTTGTTTTTACTATAATTTTCTTTTATATTCATCTTTTTTATAATTTAATTTTATAATTAATTTAAAATAGTTCAAGATTATCATCATTGTTATCTTCATCTTTTCCATCTAAAAAGGATGTTTCTTTTATTACATCGAAAACGTCAATTTGGTTATCGTCTGAAAAGCTATCATGTATATCTCTTTCGCTTTGCATTGTATAGTGAGTTTTAATATCTTTTATATTATCCAATTTATTTCCTTCTCCTTCTATTTTTAAATATCTCCTTAAATCAAAACATATGTTATTTAGAAAAAGAACCACACTTTCTATTTCTCTCTCAAAATAATCGTAATATTTAACATTTTTTATTGATTCTTTTAATGAATCTGATGACAAATTACATTTGCTTGAAATTTTTCTTAATATTGAAAATACTTTTAAACTTTGTTCTGTAAGGTGATTTAATGTTTGTTCCGTTTTTTTTGCTATAACTTGAAAGTTGTTACTATAAATTATCTCTGAATATAATATTGTAACATTATTATTAAAATTAGAATTATGTTGAATGATGTTGCTGTATATTTTATCTATGATATCTATCTGACTGTTTATATCTTCCAACACAAAACCTATTTGTTTATTTATTAATATATAATTATCTTTGTTTGATTGAAAATTATATAAAAAGTTCACATTCTCAATTATTTCATTGTTACATTTTATAACTAAATTAATATTAGAAATTACTTGTGAAAATAAACTTTGCAATTGATCATATTCATTATGATTATTATTTTGAGTTAAATCTGTTATGTTTTTTACCCAAGCATAGAGTTTCGTTTTTATTTCTAAATTTAAAGTATTATATTTTTCTGTAATATCAGCATCATTATCATAAACATTATCTGCAACAGTTGTTGTATTTAAACATATCTCATCAAATTGCTGTTTTATATTATCTATTGCTGTTTGAAACTCTTTATTTATAAGCGTTAATTGAGCTACTTGCAATTCAGCTATATCGGGTATCTTATACAGATATTTTTTATTAACTTCTTTTTTATTAAGTTCTTCTATTATTTCTTTATGAGTGTCATAGATATGATCTATTTTTTGGCGTATAATGTCATGGTATTGTAAGTTTGTTATAATTTTACTGATGTTTTTAGAACTTTTAGAGTCTAATACATTAAGCTCATTAATATTAGATATTAATTCATTCTGATTTGCAAATGTAATTTCTAATAATCCTTCTATGTCATTATAAAGATGGTTTATATTGTAAATATTTATATCTCGTTTAAATTTTAGTTCTGAAACTTTATATTTTATTGCTTCTTTTAATTTATTAGTATTGGTATCTATATTTAAGTTTTCATTATTAACCAGAAATATAATATCATAAAGCTTATTTACAATTTCATCAATATTATCATGCTTATTGTCTTCATAATATGTTGCATTTAATTTTAAATTTGTAATTAGAAATTTTAAAGTCATTAGGTTTTGTTTAAAATTTCTTAAAGGAACAAACAACATGTTTACATTTGTCTCCATTTGCTCCATAATATTCATTATTGACTCTATTTCAGTTTGAAAACATTCAGTTTGTTGTTTTAATTGATATTGTAAATTTTTTAATTGATCATGGAATTTTTCTTCATTGATTAATTGTTTGATTTCTTCTTTTTGTTTTGCTATATTTAAAATGTCCGAATTATATGCTTTTAAATTATTGTTAAGTATAACAAAATCATTGTTTGAGCATTCATGCATTGCCAATATTTTTGCATCTATTTCGGATAATAGATTTACTATATCATTTATTGGTAAAATGCCTGTGTTTTCTATATGTTTAACTTCTTTTTCCAAAACTAAATCAATTTAAAAAAGTGAAAAAATTTTCTACTAAATTATATATAAAATTTCAGAAATAAACAACTTTTGCATGCTTTTTTTAGAATCATGTTAAAAATACACTTTTTAACGTAACAAGTCTACGAATAAATACTTAACTTTCAAAAGGATGTCCCAATATATGAGAATATTGGGACTGAGTTTGTTATAAAGCTTGCCTAAACTATTATGAGCAACTTCTTAAAATCTTTCATAATCCTTATCAATTAAATCCTTGCTCATGTTTAATGTAATACCATTTCCCGTGTTCCTATTAACCTTTTGCGAATCGTTTTGATATACTTTTCCTCCAGTTTGTTTTGAAAATTTATGTTCTTGTCTTAATTTATTATCAGATGTTTTTTTCTTTAAATCATTTTCTAGTTTAAAAAAAGATATACTTTCTAATAATTTTTCAGCTTGACCTGATAATTCTTCTGAACCTGTTGCCATCTCTTCTGATGCTGCAGCATTTTGTTGGGTAACCTTATTTAGTTGCTGTATTGCATTATTTATTTGCTCAGCACCAGATGTTTGTTCTATACTTGCTGCTGTTATTTCTTGCACCAGTTTTGCTGTCTTTTGTATTTCTGGGGCTATAGCATTCATCAAACTCCCAGCTTCTTCTGTTGATTTAACACTAATTTTAGTTAATGCATCAATTTCTACTGCCGATGCCTGACTGCGTTCTGCTAGTTTCCTAACCTCTGCTGCTACAACAGCAAACCCTTTTCCATGTTCTCCTGCTCGAGCAGCTTCAACAGCAGCATTAAGAGCTAAAATGTTTGTTTGACGCGCTATTTCTCCTATTATTGAAACTTTTTCTGCTATTTCTTTCATTTTATCTAAAGTTTCCTTTGCTGCTAGTGCTACTTTATTAATACCTTCTGCTGCATTTAATGCAATCTTTTCTGTTTGTTGTGAATTATCTGTGTTTTGTTGAATATTTGATGCCATTTCTTCCATAGATGATGAAACCTCTTCTGCTGAGCTTGCTTGTTCGCTTGCTCCTTGCGACATCTCTATAGATGTAGTGCTCATTTGTTGACTTGCATTTGCTATATTATCTGCGGCTCCTTTAAAATCTTCTAATATGCGAGTGATAGATATTAACATCTCTTTAAGAGAGTGCATTAATAAATCATCATCAGAACGTTTTTCTATAGAAACTGTCAAATCTCCATTTGCAATTAAATTTGCCTTATTTGCAATATCTTTTAACGCATCCATTAACATTATTATTGAAGGCATTAATTGATCATTTTCACACCTTTTACCTATTCTTTTCAAATCATCGTATTCATTCATGTCGCCTTTAGCTAACTTAATTATGATATTAATAGTATGATCAACACGATCTTTAACATAATTAATAGATTCTGCCGTTTTTGCAAATATTCCTAAATAACGACCTTCTACTTTTTTTGTATAATCATTTTGTGCCATCATTTCTAATACTTCTGATGATTCTACTAAACCTCCCAGACCATCAATACACATGTTTAAATTATTTTTTATTTCATTAAAATCTCCATTATAATTATCTGTAATTTTTGGAGGAATATCGCCTTTTGCAATACGGTCAACATATTCTGCCGCAACATTTAATGGACCTATTACGGCATCAAGGGTGCTGTTAAGACCATTAACAATAGGTGCAAATTCAAAGCTAATGTCATCTGTACTTGCTCGTGTATTTAAATTGCCATTTATTGCAGATTGTGTTGCATCTTTTATTTTGTCAATTATTTTTGATAAATTATAATTTAAATTTTTAATAGAAAAAAATAGAACAATTAAAATAATTAATGTTGATAATAATAAAGAAACTATCACTGTATTTCTTATTATTGCAAGATGGGCATACATATCCTCAGTATAAAAACCAACTGTAATATAGCTGTCAATTTCTTTTATATATTTAAAGTATTGAGTTTTTTCTTTACCTTCCCATTCATACAAAACTTTACCTTCTATATTTTTTTTCATTTCCTCAAACCATTTATATTTAGCTACACTTACTCCTACAGAAGTAGGATGTCCTGTTAAAATCCCATCTGAATTAACAATATATGGATAACCTGAACCAAAATAATTTTTTGTTGCGTAATACTTACTTATTGCTTCAAAATCTAGGTCTTGATTTCCTACATAAAGAATCCCTTTTATTTCTCCATCAATAATAATAGGATGGTAGTTTGTTAAATACCATTTGTCAACCACAAAAGCTCTGCCTTGGTAACGTTGGCCTCTTTCTATTGATTGCACAACAGGACTATTAAAGTCGATGAAAGTACCAATAGCTCTTTGACCATTAGCTTCAATAACATTTGTTGCAACTCTTATGTATCCATTTTCAAATTTTTGAAAGATTGTAACAGTTCCAACACCTGTTGCTTTTATTGCGTCAACTATATCAGAATTGTTTTGAATAGTTTTTCCTTTTATTGTCCATTGTTTTAGTTTTATGTTATTAATGTTAACATAATCTTTGTTAGACTCGGTTATATTTCCAAGGCTATTAAGATATTGTAGCGCAAAATTCATATCTGAATTTACTTTTGCTTTATTTGCATTAAATTCAAGCAAAATCGAGCTTTCTAAATTCAATATGTTTTCTTGCATACTATCGTCAGTGTTTTTTAATGTTAATTTTCTAAGATCAGAAATTAAGTACACACCGAATGCAATAAAGACTATTAGTAAAGTACTCGCGATACTAATGTTTAGTCGTGTTCCAATTTTCATTTTTTCAAACATAATTTTTAAATTTTAAGGTTTATTATTATTATTTATCTAATTATATGCAAATTAAATCTAGGTTTACATGTTATTTATCGTAATCAGTGATAATTTACACAAATATATACTAAATTTTTCTAATAAAGTCAAGTTTTTCGGGTTATTTTTCTAATTATGATGAAAATACAACTTATATCGTAGCTTTGATAAGTGATATTACAGATAGTATACAAAATATAGATACAGGTAAACACCTAATTGTTTATTTTGCTATATTTTCTTAAAAGAAAAGTAGTTAGATGATGCCGTTGCAATAAGTATGATTTAATAATTAAATTATTGAATTGTACTTTTGCAAAGGCCTTGATATTTTGAATTAATACCTAAACGCTATCATAATACCCACAATAATTAAATATCCTAAAACACCGTAGGTGTGAAATTATTATAGCAAAACAAATAACGCAAACACATTAAACACCGTAGGTGTGGCATTATCCATTTATACAAAAATCTAAATTACAAACTTGATAGCAATTTGGTATAATAAGTATTTATAGTTTTTTTTATGGTATAAAAGTAGGTTTTCAGGTTGTTTTTATGTGCTTTCACATAGGTTCGAAAAGATTTTTCACTCGCTATCTATTTCTCCGAGGTCGCTATCTATTTCTCCAAGGTCACTATCTATTTCTCCAAGGTCACTATCTATTTCTCCAAGGTCACTATCTATTTCTCCAAGGTCGCTATCTATTTCTCCAAGGTCGCTATCTATTTCTCCGAGGTCGCTATCTATTTCTTCGAGGTCGCTATCTATTTCTCCGAGGTCGCTATCTATTTCTCCGAGGTGAAACTCTATTTCTTCGAGGTCACACTCTATTTCTTCGAGGTCACACTCTATTTCTTCGAGGTGAAACTCTATTTCTTCGAGGTCACTATCTATTTCTTCAGGGTTTCGTTTCGTTTTTGTAACATTAAACACCCTTTTTTCGTCATAAATACCAGTCCCTTAGCCAAAAAACATCAATTACAAAAACTTCATATCTTGGCGCCTTTTTCTCCTATCCGATTATCACTATTCACAACGTCTATAAACTCCGACAAAATCATTGCCGTTGCACCCCAAACAACATGCCCCGAAACATCATAATAAGGAATACGAAAGTCTATATTATCAAGATGCATTTCACTATATTTTACATTTGATTCATTTAAAAGAGGCTCTAATTCACCAAAAATAATTTCCGCAACCTCTTCTTGATCTCCCTCAAACAACGGATTCCCTTTATAGTAACAAACAAACGGATAAACAACAAAATTACTCACTGGAATATATAATTCCGATAACTGCCCTAAAAGCTCCACCTGTTCAATATTGACATTAATCTCCTCCTTTGCCTCTCTCAATGCCGTTTGTGCATTATCTCTATCTATAACTTCTTTCTTTCCCCCGGGAAAACTTATCTGCCCACTATGCTTACTCCTATTATCAATCGCTCGCTTCGTTAAAACCACACTAACTCTCGATTCATATTCACACAAAATAATCAACACACTACTTTCAATCGGCAAACTATTATGCTTCAGCTTTTGGATATAATGCTCAACAGTATCTGGCATCATCTTCTTATGTGACTCCTTATTGAGTAAAGGCAATGCTAATTTATCTTTAATATTATTCTTTAAATCTATAATATCCAATTTATTCAACATTTAATACAATTAACCACAACAAACATTTTCCTTGAGTTTCTCTTCCAAATAAACCGAAGTTTTTGACGATTTATCTTTAACTAAATCCTCTGGGGTTCCCTCAAAGATTATTTCCCCGCCCTTATCTCCTCCTTCTGGACCTATATCTATAATCCAATCTGCGCATTTAATAACATCTATATTATGCTCTATAACTATTATTGAATGACCATACTCTATTAAAGCATTAAATGAATACAACAGCTTGTTTATATCATGAAAATGCAACCCCATTGTTGGTTCATCAAAGATAAATAAAATATGTTGATCACTCGAACCCTTTGTCAGAAATGAAGCCAACTTTATACGTTGTGCCTCTCCTCCACTTAACGTGCTTGACGCTTGTCCCAACTTTATATAACCCAAACCTACATCCGACAAGTATTTCAACTTATCCACAATTTTTGTCTCCAAATGTTCATGCTTTTTATTAAATGGAGCCCTGAAAAAGTCTATCGACTCATCAACCGTCATTTCCAAAACATCATAAATATTCTTCCCCTTATAATCAACCTCTAAAACATCTTCTTTATAACGCTTTCCATTACACGAATCACATTTCAACTTAACATCTGCCATAAATTGCATCTCTATTGTAATAAAGCCTTCGCCCTCGCATTCCTCACATCTCCCTCCTTCAACGTTAAAAGAGAAATAACCTGGCTTATAACCCCTCACTTTTGACAATTGCTGCTCCGCAAACAATGTGCGTATATCATCAAACGCCTTTATATAAGTAACCGGATTTGAACGCGAAGATTTCCCTATAGGGTTTTGATCTATAAATTCTATGCTACTTATCTGTTTTAAATCAAATTCAATATTAACACACTTCCCCTTTTTCTCAATGTAACCACCAAACTGCTTTTTCAAATTGGAATACAATGTATGACGTATCAACGACGTTTTCCCCGAACCACTAACTCCTGTAACCACTGTCAATACCCTTAAAGGAATCTTAACATCAAAACCTTTCAAGTTGTTTTCCCTAGCTCCCAATATATTTATATACTCTCGCCATTTCCTTCGCTTTTCAGGAACTTCTATGCACAGCTCGTTTCTCAAATACTTTGCCGTTAAAGAATTACTTTCCTTCATTAAATCTTCAAACAAACCTGCAAAAACAACTTCACCTCCCAAGTTTCCTGCCATTGGTCCCATATCTATAATATAATCCGCAGCTCTCATTATCGCCTCATCATGCTCCACAACTATTACCGTATTCCCCAAATCTCTCAATTGCCTAAGCACTATTATCAATCGCTCGGTATCTTTTGAATGCAAACCAATGCTTGGCTCATCTAAAATATACATCGAATCAACCAGTCCTCCTCCTATTGACGTCGCTAAATTTATCCTTTGCGATTCGCCTCCTGACAATGTTGACGAAGACCTATTTAATGTCAAATAACCCAAACCTACATTATTCAAAACCTCTAACCTATTTTCCATTTCTATTAACAAACGCTTCGAAATACTCTTCTCAAAATCACCTAAAACAATGCCTCGCATAAAAACAAGTAAATCACTTATCGGCATATTAACCAAATCTGTGATGTTCTTCCCTCCAACATAAACATAATTTGCATCAGGACGAATGCGTGAACCATTACAATCCGGACAAATCGTCTTTCCCCTATACTTTGACAACATTACCCTATATTGTATCTTATATGACTGTTCCTCTATATACTTGAAAAATCCATTAATCCCAACCCATTCACCTTCGCCTTTCCATAAGTAATTTTTCTCCGACTCCGTTAAATAAACGTAAGACCTGTGCACTGGAAAGTTTCGCTTCTCCGCAAACTTTATAAAAAACATCTTAAACTCCTGCATCTTCTCTCCCTTCCACGCTGCTACTGCATCATCATAAATCGACAATTCCCTGTTAGGAACAACCAAATCTTCATCAATACCTATCGTAGTCCCAAATCCTTCACATTTTGGGCAAGCTCCATAAGGACTGTTAAAGCTAAAGAAATTTGCACTCGGCTCCTCATAAACAACTCCATCGTCCTCAAACTTATCAGTAAACTTATTCAATGACTTCGTCCCATCAATATCCAGTAAAATATAACATTGCCCCAAACCCTCATACAACGCCGTCTCTACCGAGTTGTATATACGCTGATTATCCTGATCCGTTATTTGCTCCTTTATTATTAACCTGTCAACCAAAACATGCAAATCCTTACTCTTTCCCAAAAGCTTCGGATTCTTTATCAGGTCAACAATCTGCACAATCTCCTCCTTAAAATAAACTCGCGAATAACCCTGTGATTGCAGCAATTTCAAATAATCTATCCATTTACTAACATTATCATTCGCAACCTTAAATAACAAAAAAATCTTACTTCCATTCGGTTGTCCAACTATAAAGTTAACGATATCCTTTGCGCTACTCTTCTTTACAACATTCCCTGTCGTTGGCGAAATCGTTTGCCCTATTGACGTAAATAACATTTTGACATACTCATAAACCTCCGTTGAGGTCCCAACCGTAGAACGAGGATTTCTTATATTAACTTTCTGCTCTATCGCAACAGCCGGCGACAATCCATAAATATACTCAACATCTGGCTTATCTATCTTCCCCAAAAACTGCCTAACATAACTCGACAAACTTTCAACATATCGCCTCTGTCCCTCCGCATACAACGTATCATAAGCCAATGACGACTTCCCCGAACCTGATAATCCTGTTATAACAACAAACTTATTACGAGGAATAAAAACATCTATATTCTTTAAATTATGTTGCTTTACACCCTTTAAAACTATAAAATCCTTATAATCTTCCTCTATTTTTGCTTTATCTTCTTCCACTTTTTTGTATTTTTTTGCAAATTTAAACATTCAACTCCAAATACAAACAATATTCAAACTCTTTTACAAAAAAAACAAACCATAAACCCAAATTGTCCATTAGAGAAACGCCCTAAATATTTTTACATTTATAACATCATTAAATTGGTTGCTTATAAAAATAATTTCAAAGAAAGATAAGCAAAATAAAGCGAAAAAAACAAGAACAATAAGGCCCAAAGTATTGAGGGAATATATGTGGAGCTTTTTAATAATGTAGCATCTCCTGCATTACCTGGGCTTTTATATGCAATTTTTATTAAGTTATAATTTGAGATAAATGTTTCTATTAACATGATGCAACTTATTGTTATTGTAAAAATAGCTATTATTAAATCATTTTCATTATATATAACAAGCACAGATAATGCGGAAAATAATATAATCCATATAATCCCATAGACATTTCGTACCCAGAATGTAATATTAATTATTGCTACAAATAAGATTAAATATAATATCACTAAATATAACTCTAATTTTAAAAGATAAAGAAATAAATATGACATAATAGCAACAAAAGGGTAACCTGCTAAAGCTATAAAAAATGTACTGAATTTGCTTGCCCCATTGATTTTTATTAATCCAGATGTGTCTTTTAGTAATTCAATTCTATATATCTCTGAATTAAATAAAAGAGCCATTATGGCATGACCTGTTTCATGAAATAATGTATTAATAATTCTTATAAACTTACCTATAACTGGTATTTTTATTAAAAAAATAGATAATACAAATAATAATAAAAAAATTAAATATAAATTATCTTTTAAATTCACAATATTAGCTTATAAAGTCTTTTAATGTTGTGTTATTTAAATATTCGTTGAATTTTTGACTCATTTTACCTATAACGTTTGACATAATGCAGCGATCAAAAGGGCATACTGTTTTTCCCATGGGGCATCCTTCACTTTCAATGGGTCCTTCTATGCAAACGTATATGTTTGCTAAAGTAATTTCTTCAGGCTTTTTCTTTATCAAATATCCTCCTGTAGGTCCTCTATTTGCTTTAAGAAAACCTTCTTTAACTAATCTTTGTAAAATTTTTGCTAAATGATTTTTTGAAGCACCAGTAAATTCTGCAATTTGATTAACATTTAACATTTTATCTGCTTGAGCAATTAGCACCATACTATGTAATGCTAACGATACAGCCTCTGATAGTTGGAAAATTTTTGACATAAAAAACAACCTAATTCTTTAAATTTAGACAATCAAAATTAATAAATATTTTAATACTAAATTGTTTTTTTATGATTTTATTTAAAATAGTAAAAAAAAGAACATGTTTTAAAATACTCATTTTTCATTTATAAAAAATAGGCTTATGAACAAATTAAAAAAAATGTAATTTTGGATTTTTATTTGATAATCAATATACTTTTGAATAACAATCAATAGAATGAGCAAACATTACACAATTCCTATATTCATACCAGAACTTGCGTGTCCGAATCAGTGTATTTATTGTAATCAAAGAAATATATCAGGACAAAATAATTCTCCGTCAATTGAAGAAGTGGAATATACAATAGAAAATCATTTAAAAACAATTGATTTTAAAAATAATTACACAGAGATTGGTTTCTTTGGTGGTAATTTTACAGGTATTGATGTAAATATGCAGATTGATTATCTAAAAAAAGCTTTTCAATATATTGAAAAAGGTTTTGTTAAATCAATAAGACTTTCAACTCGTCCAGATTATATTGATCAAGATAAATTAAATGTATTAAAGTTATATGGTGTAAAAACAATAGAACTTGGAGTGCAATCAACAGACAAAGATGTTTTGATTAAATCAGATCGAGGATATTCCCCCAAGGACATACATGATGCCTCTGTAATAATAAAAAACAATGGATTTGATTTGGGACTTCAAATGATGATAGGCTTACCTGAAGATAATTACAAAAAAGCTATTAAAACAGCAGAGACAATAATTTCATTAAAAGCAGATTGTACTAGGATATATCCAACACTTGTTATAAAAGACACAAAACTTAAAGAATTTTATGAAAAAAACTTATATAAACCATTGTCTATAAATAAGGCTGTAATTATATGCAAAGAGATAACATTATTGTTTGAAAGAGCAAATATTCCTATTATAAAAATGGGACTTCATCCGTCTGAAGGTCTTATAAACAAAACAAATTTAATTGCAGGTCCATTCCACCTTTCTTTTAGAGAACTAGTTTACACTGCTATATGGAATGATATTTTTAAAAATAATATTGATTTTTCTAATTCCTTTAATAAAATTATACATATAGAAGTTGCATCAGAGCAATTTAATTATGCAATAGGTTATAGTGCTTATAATAAAAATAAGCTAAGCAAACGTTTTAAAAAAGTATATTTTAAAGCAAATAAAGATTTATTAAAAAGAAAAATGCATGTTAGCTATAGTTGACCACAGATTAAAAACAGAAATAAAAGAAAGGCTTTCTTTTTATGCAAAACTTATAGAGTTTAAAACTTCAGGTATAACTTATAATGCTATATCTGGACACCCAGATATTTTTATGTGCCAAATGGACAATCTGCTAATCTATTCTCCTTCTTTACCAATATATTATATTGATTTACTTAAATTAAATAATATAAATATTGAAGAAGGCGAAACATTAATAGGTGAAAAATATCCATTCAATATTGCTTATAATGCTGTTGTAACTAAACATTTTTTTATACATAATTATCAATACACTGATCCTGTAATAATAAAAAATATAAAGGAAAGAAAAGTTATAAATGTTAAGCAAGGATATACTCGTTGTAGTATATTGCCAGTTAATGATAATTCATTTATTGTTAGCGATAAAGGTGTGTATGAGGTGTTAAAAAAAGAAGCAACAATTGACGTACTATTAATTAATAATGATAACATTATAATTGAAGATTTTAAAAATGGTTTTATAGGTGGTACTGCTGGCATATGTTATAATAAATGCTTTTTTGCTGGTAATTTAAATTATCATAAGCAAGGTAATTTAATTAAGAATTTTATAAACTCTAAAAAAATAGAAATAATAGAGTTAGGAGATTATCCTTTATCTGATTGTGGAAGTATTATTTTTTTCTAATTTTTTTATCATCCTAAATTTTTCTCAATAAATCTAATCAAAGAATAATTACTACAAAAATCCTAATTCTAACTTTGCATTTTCGCTCATCATATCTTTATTCCATTCAGGTTCAAAAACTATTTCTATTTCTACATTTTGTATTTCATTAATCATTCCTATACCATTTTTTATTTCGTCTGGTAAACTTTCAGCAATAGGGCAATTAGGGCTTGTTAATGTCATTACAATTTTTACATTTTTTTCTTCATCAACATTAATCTCATAAATTAGGCCTAAATCATATATATTAACAGGAATTTCTGGATCCGTAATAGTTTTTAATATATCTACTATTTTGCTTTCTAATTCTAAATAATTATTTCCCATAATTTTTTAATATTACATTATTTTTTAGTTCTGCTATATAATTGCTTAATTAAAAAAACAGACAAGGAAATTAAACATCTATTAGCGATAGCAAAAATACAAATAAACCTACAATAAAACAAATTATTATTTTTAATCTATTACTGTCACATTTCTTTAAAAATAATTAGCAATTTGATGTTATTGACCTATTAAACAATAATCGAAGATGTATTTAGTAAATTTATGATAAAACTTTAAGAATGGAGTAAAGTCCTAATTATTTAGCTTTACTTTAGAGTAATTTTTATAAAATGATTATAATATAAAAATGTTTTTTAATGCATAAAAACGAAATTCTATATGAGTAAAATTTGCTTCTATCAAAATAATATTAAATTTTGTGAAAAAAATTTATATTTTTGCATTTGATAAATTATGACAATTACGCATTATAACGTATTATAGTGCTTCTATATAAATAATATATTTGACAAATTAAAAAAAATCTTTATTTTATAGTTTACAAAGGATGATACAAGATATTGATATAAAAGAATTACGAAACTTAATCGCCACAATTAAAGAGATTTACAGATACGATTTTAGTAATTATGCAATTTCTTCATTTAAAAGAAGGATTTTAAGAATATTGGAATTGTATAAAATATCAGGCGTAGAAGAGTTAATAACCAAAATAAAAACTAACAGAATGTTTTTAGAGGAGGTTATAAAAGAAATTACAGTAAACACAACAGAAATGTTTAGAGATCCTTCAATGTGGAGGACTTTAAGAGAAACAATTCTGCCTCAATTTAAAAACAATAACACAATAAGAATATGGCATGCTGCATGTAGTTCTGGCGAAGAAGTTTATTCTATGGGGATTTTATTAAAAGAGGCAGGATTAAGTGAAAAAACATCAATATTTGCTTCAGATATAAATGAAGATGTTTTGAAAACGGCAAAACAAGGAATATATCCGACAAGGACATTAGAGCTAAATATGAGTAATTACGAAAGATTTGCAGGTATTGGTAAACTATCAGATTACTATAAATTAATTGATAATAATGAAAAATATGTTTTTGACAAGTCTATATTGAAAAACGTCATGTTTAGGACACATGATTTGGTTTTAGATGAATCATTCTCTAAATTTGATATTATTTTATGTAGAAATGTAATGATATATTTTAATTTTGAATTGCAGGATAAGGTTGTTCAATTATTTGAAAATAGTTTGTTTACTGGAGGCTATTTAGTTTTAGGATCCAAAGAAACAATAGCATGGTGCAAATCTGCAAAAAGTTTCTCTGTAGTAAATGTTGAGGATAAAATTTATAAGAAGATAGGATAGTATTAATGCAAAATATAGATTTTACAAAATATAGAGTTGTCGTTATAGGGGGGTCGGCTGGCAGTTTTCCTGTTATAACAAAAATATTAGGAATGTTAAATAGTGATTTTCCATTGCCAATACTGCTTTGTTTGCATAGACTAAAACATATACGTAATGGTTTTGTCGAGGCATTAAATATTAAATCTAACATACATGTAATAGAACCTGAAGATAAGACTATGATTAAATCTGGATTTGCATATCTTGCCCCATCAAATTATCATTTAACAATAGAAATAGGTAACTATATTTCATTGACAACGGAGGAGTTGATAAATTTTTCTCGTCCTTCAATAGACTTGTCTTTTGATTCAGCATCTTATGTTTATAAAGACCGACTTATTGGTATTATTTTATCAGGAGCAAATAAAGATGGAGCAAAAGGCATGTGCAGGATAAAAAGCAGAGGAGGCTTAAGTATTATACAAGACCCTGTAGAAGCGTCTGTAAAAACAATGCCAGAGTCAGTTTTATCAATATGCAAACCTGATATGGTATTAAAAACAGATGGAATAATAGAATTATTAAATAAAATTAAAAAATAGAAGTTATGGGTATTTTAAGTATGTTGTCAATAAAAAGGCAAAATATAAAAAGCTCCTTCCAACAAAATGGAGAAAACCAAACTATGAGTAAACAAAATATATCTGACAAAATAGATTATACTAATGAGATAGAAAGAATAAAAAACAAAGTAAACAATATTGATAATTTAAAAGATTATGCTTCATTCTTATTATCTTCTATCTCAAAAACAATAGAGGCATCTCAATGTGCTTTTTTTATATCTACAGAGAAAAATGATATACAATATATTTCTTTTTTATGTGGATTTGCATATCATTTAGCAGAAACAGAAGTTAAGGAATATGAATTTGGAGAAGGACTTTCTGGGCAAGTAGCAAAAGAGAGAAAGCGTGTTAATATAAAAAATGTACCTGATGGATACATAAATATAATATCTGGTTTAGGAAGTGCTAGTCCTAGAAACTTATTAATACTTCCAATAATAGAAAATGACGAAGTTATAGCTGTTGTAGAAATCGCATCATTTAAAGAAATTAAAGAAGAGGAAGAAATTTTCATAGATCTTTTATTTAGCACATTATCAAACAAGATAAAAGAATTAAAAGATAAAATTTAATGTATTTTTAATAAGGAATAAAGTTCTTAAAATTATATAAAATGGGAAATGACAAAAATGACAATGTAAATAGAAAGATAGTTAAATCTGTAAAGGACGATACCATCAAAAGTGTTTTATATGGTCTTTTAATTAGTTTTATAATAATAATAATAGAAATGTATAGTAGAATTGGTTCTATAGATTTTAGTTCTATTTTTTATGCATACCAACAAGATTCTTTATTTTTTTGGATATATATATTTCCATTTGTTCTAGGTACTGTTATGATGTTTTATTCATATAAAAAAAATAAAGAAAAATTCATATTAAATGAAAAAATAGCAGAACAACAAGCAATAATAGCAAGAAACGTTGAATTTGCAGAAAGAATTGGCAAAGGAGAATTTGATGTAGATATTGAAATTATAGATGATGATAAATTAGGAAAAGCATTAATTACAATGCTAGACAATTTAATAGAAAACGAAAAACGAGAAGAAGAACGCAATAGTATAATTTCAATGACGTCAGATGTTGGAACTTTACTAAGAATGCATAATGATTTAAAAATTTTATCCGAAGAAGTTGTTGCATATATTACAAAAAAGATTAATGCAGTACAAGGAGCTTTTTATGTAGTAAATGATGATGATTCTAATGATGTTTATATTGAGCTAATATCAAGCTATGCATATAACAAAAAAAAATATCTTAAAGGAAAATATAAATTTGCCCAAGGTTTAATAGGACAAGCAGCAATAGAAAAAGACAAAATACTACGTACAGAAATACCTTATGATTATGTAACTATTACTTCTGGCTTGTTAGGTGATAGAAGACCTTCTTGTTTGCTAATAGTTCCTTTAATTACAAATGAAACGGTTTATGGAGTAATAGAGTTTGCTGGTTTTGAATTATTTTCACAAATGCATATAAAATTTGTTGAAGAACTTAGTGATATTATAGCAAGAACTATTTTTAACGTAAAGGTAAACGAAAGAACTTTAAAATTGCTTAAAGAATCTCAAGAGATGAGTAAAGAACTTCGTGAGCAGCGAGAGCAATTACTGTTAAACGCAGAAGAAATGGAGGCTACTCAAGAGGAATTAAAATATTCAAATGATTTACTAGAAAAGCAAATACAAGAAGTTAAAAACAGCCAAAAGAGGTTGCAAGTTTTATTAGAAAATTCATCAGAAATAATTACCATATATAAAGAAAATAGAAATATTAAATATATAAGTCCATCTGTACTTACAATATTAGGGTTTATTCAAGAGAGCCTAATTGATAAAAGCCTTTTAGAGAATATACATGAAGAAGATGTGGAAAAAGTTGACAAAATGTTTGACAACTTAATAAATAGACCTCAAGAAAAACTTACTATCCAATATAGATTTAAAAGAAAGGGAGGCGATTATATATGGCTAGAGGCTACAGGTAAAAATTTAATAAAAGATCCTGTAATAAATGGGATAATATTTAATAGTCAAGATATTACTATTAGGATAATGGCGGAAAAAGAACAAAGAATGAGAGGTCAAATGCAAGCTCTTTCTGAGAATTCGCCCGATTTAATTACACGAATAGGTATTAGTGGTAAAATATTTTATATAAATCCAGTTATAGAAAAATTAACGGGTTTAAATAAGGAAGAGTTTATCAATAAATCATATAAAGATGTTAGTTTGTCTAAAGACATGATTTTAATTTGGGGAAGCATATTAGCTGATACCATTAACTTAAACACTAAAGTTGAGCGTGAAATTATTTTTAAAGTACTAGAAGAAGAAATAATTATGCAAATAAATTCTATTCCCGAATATGGACAAGATGGGAATATTGAATCAATACTTATTGTTGCTCATGATATTACTCAAAGAAAAATATTTGAATTAGAAATACAAAAGAAAAATAAAGATATAACTGAAAGTATAAATTACGCACAAAGAATACAAAGTTCATTATTACCAACACCTAAAATTTTGAAAGAACATATAGATTCTTTTATGTTTTTTAAACCAAAGGATGTCGTTTCTGGTGATTTTCCTTGGATATACAAACGTGAGAATATTTTATATGTAGCAGCAGTAGACTGTACAGGTCATGGTGTGCCAGGAGCTTTAATGTCATTTATTGGTCATTTTTCTTTAAACCAGATAATGAGTGAAAATGAAAACTGGGATTCTCTTAAGGAAAAAGATATTTCTATTTCACCTGCAAATATTTTAGATAAATTGCATACTATGGTACAAAAAACATTAAAGCAAGGGAACGGGGACAGTGAAGCAAGAGATGGTATGGATATTTCTTTGTGTAAAATAAATATATTAACAAAGGAAGTTCAGTATGCAGGAGCACATAGGCCTTTATTTGTATTACAAAAAGGAGAACTTATAGAAATAAAAGGTGACAGATATCCAATAGGTGGGATGCATTATAAAAATAGGGCAGATTTTACAAATCATTCCATAAATCTTGAAAAAGGAGATAGTTTCTATTTTTACACAGATGGTTTACCTGACCAATTTGGGGGCTCTAATGGGGACAAAAAATTTATGACAAAAAAAATAAAAGAGATTATATTATCAAATAAAAATACAAATATGAAAGAAATGAAAAATATATTTATAAGAGATTTTGAAGCATGGAAAGGTGATTATAAACAAATGGATGATGTATTATTGATAGGAATAAAACTATAAGATTAAAACAGGACAGTATAAGATGTATTAACTATATTAACATAACGTGTATGATAAATAATGAAAGCATAATTGAAAGTAAAGCTATTTACGAATTTTATAAAAACATGCAAAAAGAAAATGTAATGCTTTTATATCAAGGAGATGTAAACCAAAGCTTGCTTAATGCAATATTATCAATAACAGAAGGGAAATTAGACACAAATGAAAATGGCTCAGCAAAGAAAAGGGTTTTAAATATAATGGTTGAATGTGTTCAAAATATATACAAACATTATGAACATTTAGAGCAAAACATTAAAAATGATTACTCTTCTATACTTATGTTAGCTTTAAATGAAGATAAATATATAATTTCTACAGGAAATGTTATTTTTAATGATAAAGTTGAACTTATAAAAAATAAACTCGACAATGTAAATAGCTTAGACAAAGAAGGATTAAAATCTTTGTATATGGAAATCATGAAAAATGGAAAAATTTCAGAAAAAGGTGGAGCAGGATTAGGATTAATTGACATAGCAAGAAAATCTGGAGAAAAAATAGAATATCATTTTAGTAAAATTAGTGAAACTTATTCTTACTATATTTTGGTTATAAAAATAAAAAAAAAATAATATATTTGTGTTTTAATTAATAACATTAGGAATTATGAGTAATTTAGAAGATCTGAAAAATGCTGCTACTCCACTCAATTTTATATATAAACTTCATGAAGGAATGATGTCAAAAAATTTAAAACTTATATATGAAGGAGATTTTTCGCAAGATATACTCAAAGCAGTATTAAGTATGACCGAAAAACAGCTAGAATCAATTGGGGAAGATGGAAAAATTAAAAAGAAAGTATTTAATATAATGGTAGAATGTTTACAAAATATATGTAAGCACACAGAAGATAACAAAATCAAAATCAACCATAAGTCTGCTATATTTATGGTTGGCTTTGAAAATGAAGAATACTTTATTTGTACAGGAAATCCAATAAAGCAGGAAAACGTAGAATTATTAAAGATGAAACTTGCTGAAATAAATAATTTAGATAAAGAAGGATTAAAAGCTCTTTATATGGAGGTGGTTTCAAGAGGAGCTATTTCTGATAGGGGTGGGGCAGGATTAGGATTAATTGATATAGCAAGAAAATCAGGAAAAAAATTAGAGTATTCATTTGAAGAAATGGAAAAAGATTATTTATTTTTTTCATTATTAATTAGAATACCTAGAAACTAAAAGAAATAACAATAAATATAAATAATATGGATGTTTTAAATTTAAAAGGAACTGACGATACACCAACGATAGTTCTAAATGCAGAAGAAAAAGTTTTTAATATATCTGGACGTTCATTGCCAGAAGACGCTGCTAGTTTTTATAATCCAGTTTTAACTTGGTTAGACGATTTTGCAACAACACAGAGTGGTGTAGCCATGAAATTTGAAGTAAAACTTGAATATTTTAACACAGCATCATCAAAGTTATTATTGGATATTTTTAGTAAATTAGAAAGCATTAATAGTAATAACGGGAACTCTGTAAACCTCGAATGGTATTATGAAGATGATGATGAAGACATGATGGAAGCTGGAGAGGAATATTCTGAATTAGTAGAATTAAATTTTACATTAAAACAGTATTAATTTTTATAATTATTTTATGCCTAATTTAGGTTATTTTAATCTATTTGGGTTATTATACGAAATGATTATCATAATAAATACAAATACATAAATGAGCGAAGAGATTTTAAAAGCCCTAATGCAATTATTTGCTATTATAGCAAAACAAGATATTGATGATGAATCAGGGGGGCAATGTATCAATGAAAGAAATTTTGTTGAAGAATTTTTAAAATCTCAGCTGAATGAAGAATTAGTAATAGAATATTTAATTCTTTATGATGAGTTTTATAAGGGCAATGAATCTGAAACAAAAAAGAAAAAACTAACATCAGTTAGTGATTCTGTAAAAACTCTGGGAATATGCAAAAAAATTAATAAGACATTAGCACAAAAACAAAAAATCATTGTGTTGCTTCGTCTTTTCGAGTTAGTAAATGCAGATCGTAAGTTCTCACCACAAAGAATGGCAATAATAGATACCGTTGCCGAAGTTTTTAATATCTCTTTAGACGAATTTAATTCCATAAAAAGATTTATTATAGAAGATGCTGATGCTTTATTAGATGTTAATGACATTTTGCTTATTAATACAGATGACAATGAAGATAAATACACAATATGCAAACATATAAAAACAGGACAACTTGATAAGAGTTTCTTTCTACTAAAAATTAAAAGTGTTGATTTGTATTTTTGTGGATATCCAGGACGTAGCGAGGTATATCTAAATGGTTTATTAATAAACCCTAAAAGGGTTTATTTATTTGCACCAGGAAGCACAATAAAATTACCAAGTAGTACTGTATATTACAGTGATGTTGTTTCTCGATTTCTATCAGACATCAACCTAATTAAAATTAATTTTAAAGCTGAATATATAGATTATAAATTTTCAGAAGGGAATTATGGGTTAAGAGATATAAGTATTAATGAAGAAGAGGGTAAACTAATAGGAATAATGGGAGCGAGTGGGGCGGGAAAAACAACTCTTTTAAATGTGCTTTCTGGTTTAGAAATACCTAGTTTTGGTAAGGTAACAATAAATGGAATTAATTTACATGAAGATAAGAATGACTTAAAAGGAATCATTGGATATATTCCTCAGGATGATTTACTTATTGAAGAATTAACCGTTTATCAAAATTTATACTATAATACTAAGTTATGTTTTAAGGAATTGTCAGATGAAGATATTGAAAAAAAGGTAGATCTAGTATTAAAAAACTTAGGTCTTATAGAAATAAAACATTTAAAAGTTGGCAGTCCTTTAAATAAGAAAATAAGTGGAGGGCAAAGAAAAAGATTAAATATAGCATTAGAATTAATAAGGGAGCCTTTGGTCCTTTTTGTTGATGAACCAACATCTGGATTATCTTCAAAAGATTCAGAAAATGTAATGGATTTATTAAGGGAATTATCTTTAAAAGGAAAACTTATATTTGTTGTTATTCATCAACCATCATCAGATATTTATAAACTATTTGATAAAATAGTATTTTTAGATGTAGGAGGATATTTAATATATTATGGTAACCCAATAGAAGCAATTACTTATTTTAAGAGAGTAGATCAGCAAGTTAATTGGGAACAAGGAGAATGCCCTATTTGTGGTAATGTGAATCCTGAACTAGTTTTTAATATTGTTGAAGCAAAAGTTGTTGATGAATTTGGAAATTTAACTCCGAATAGAAAAGTTTCTCCAAAAAATTGGCAATCATTTTATCAAAAATATTTTAATTGGGAGACTACAAATAAATTAAAACAATCCACTAAAGAAAAACTGCCATCAGCTTTAAACATTCCATCATGGTTTAAACAGTTGAAAATATTTACTATTAGAGATTTATTGTCAAAAGTTAGTAATACTCAATATCTCATTATTAACTTATTAGAGACTCCTCTTTTGGCTTTTATCCTTTCTTTTATAATAAGATATATTCCAAATAATGAGACCAATGAATATATATTTAGAGAAAATGAAAATTTAGCCCCATTTATATTTATGTCAATAATAGTTTCATTATTTGTAGGTCTTACTGTTAGTGCTGAAGAAATATTTAGAGACAAGAAAATACTCAAACGTGAACGCTTTTTGAATTTAAGTAGAAGCAGTTATTTAATGTCTAAAATAGGAATACTCTTTACATTATCTGCAATACAAATGTTGTTTTTTGTGTTAATTAGTAATACAATTTTTGGAGTTAAAGATATGTATTGGGAATATTGGCTTATTCTTTTTTCAGTATCCTGTTTTGCAAATATGTTAGGATTAAATATTTCCTCATCATTTAATTCTGCTGTTACAATCTATATATTAATTCCTCTTATGATGATTCCTCAAATGATACTCGGAGGAGCTATGTTCTCTTTTGATAAATTGAATCAATATATAGGGGGAGGCTATAAAGTTCCCTTAATAGCTGATGTAATGACATGTCGTTGGGCTTATGAAGCATTGGTTGTAAACCAATTTATAAATAATAAATACCAAAAGAATTTTTATGTTTATGAAAAAAATGAAAGTATTACAGATTTTAAGCAAGCAATATTAATTCCTGAATTAAAAAAAATTGCAGAAAATACCATTCCTTTAATTACAAACAAAACGGATTCTACAAATAAAATTTTAGAAAATAATCTTAGTATATTAAAAAATGAAATAAGTAAAGAAACAAAGGCTATTCAAAGTGTAACTTTTGAAAATATTAATAGTTTGAATATTAAAGATTATAATGAAGAAGTTGCTGTATATACATTAGAATATTTAGAAAAATTACAAGCTTTTTACACACTTGTTTTTAATGAAATATCTAATGAAAAAAATAAAATGATTGACAAGCTTCAGTCAACCCCTGAAAACACACATATATTTACTTATTTTAAAGACCATTATTATAATGAAAATTTAACAGATATAGTAAAGAGAGCTCTTGAAAAAAACAATTTTGTTAAAACAAATAAGGAAATAATACAACTTAAGGATCCTATTTTTTTGGACCCTAAACCAAAAAATTTGTGGGATTATCGTTCTCATTTTTATGCTCCTGTAAAATATTTTATGGGTAAAAAATACCCAACTTATTATTTTAATATAGTTGCAATATGGTTAATGATAATTTTTCTTTATATTAGTTTATATTTTGATGGTTTAGCAAAATTATTAAATTTTTTCAGCTCTGTAAAATTCAATTTTGATGAAAATGTTCAATCAATTTCAAATAATCTTAACTTTTCACAAAAAATTAGACGAAATATTACCAATTTGAAACGATTATTTAAATTGAAAAAACTTACACAAGAAAAAAAGAAAAAATAAATACAATTTTTTTTTACCCAATTCATTACAAATAATATTGTAGGTAATACCGAATTTCAATGGTTTGCATTGTTAAGTTGGATGTTATTATTTGGGAATTGTAATTTTGAATAAAGATATGAGCTCAATATTAATTTATTATTTATAAGGTTTCACGAAATTTTAATTTTTAGAATCTGAAAAATAAAATTAATATATTTGTGCTTTAAATAAATTTGATAATAAAATTAAATTATGAAAAAGATAAATATGGTTGACTTGAAAAGTCAATATGAAAAAATAAAAAGCCAAATAGATGAAAGAGTATTAAATGTTATAGAATCTACAGCTTTTATAAATGGTCCAGAGGTGCAAAACTTTCAAAAAGAATTAGCTGATTATTTGGGAGTCAAGCATGTGATTGGTTGTGCTAATGGTACTGATGCTTTACAGGTTGCGATGATGGCATTAGGTTTAAAACCAGGTGATGAGGTGATTTCTGTTTCATTCACTTTTGTTGCTACGGTAGAAGTTATCGCTTTGTTAGGTTTGAAACCTGTTTTTGTTGATGTGGAAGAAGGCACATTCAATATGGATGTAGCTAAATTAGAAGAGCTAATTACTCCAAAAACAAAAGCCATTATCCCTGTTCATTTGTTTGGACAGTGTGCTAATATGGAAGCTATAATGAATATTGCAAAAAAGCATAATCTTTATGTTATAGAAGATAATTGCCAAGCAATAGGTAGTACTTTTAAATTTAGTAACGGAGATGTTAAAAAAGCAGGTTCTATTGGACATGTAGGGTGTACATCCTTTTTTCCATCTAAAAATTTAGGTTGTTATGGAGATGGTGGTGCTATTTTTACTAATGATGATGAAGTTGCCAATAGAGTGCGTTCGGTTGTTAATCATGGTATGACTGTTAGATATTATCATGATCATATTGGTGTTAATTCTCGTCTTGATAGTATTCAGGCTGCAATATTGAGTGTAAAACTTAAAGAATTGGATAATTATATAAAGGCAAGACAAATTGCTGCTGATTTTTATGATAAAGCATTTGAAAATATAGAGCAATTAGAAACTCCAGCAAGGTATTCTCAAAGTAATCATGTATTTCATCAATATACATTAAAGTTAAAAAATGTAAATAGAGCAAAACTTATAGAATATCTTAATTCAAAAGAAATTCCTGCAATGATATATTATCCTGTACCTTTGCATTTACAAAAAGCTTACGTTGAATTTGGTAATTATAAAAAAGGGGATTTTCCTATTACTGAAGAATTGTGTGATCAAGTTTTTTCTTTACCAATGCATACAGAGCTAGATGAAGAGCAATTAAAGTATATAACAACAGCAGTTGTTGAATTTATAAAAGGAATTTAATATTATGGAAAAAGTATATTATAATCATGAAAGTGCAGTAATTGACGATGGTTGTATTATTGGTAATGGCACAAAAATATGGCACTTTTCTCACGTAATGAGTAATTGTGAGATAGGCGAAAATTGTAATATAGGACAAAATGTAGTTGTTTCACCTAATGTGAAGTTGGGTAAAAATGTTAAAGTTCAAAACAATGTTTCTATATATACTGGAGTTATATGTGAGGACGATGTTTTTTTAGGTCCATCAATGGTGTTTACAAATGTTATCAATCCTAGAAGTGCTGTTAATAGAAAAACAGAATATAAAAAAACAATAGTGAAAAAGGGCGCAACAATAGGTGCCAACTCTACTATTGTATGTGGAATAACAATAGGAGAGTTTGCTTTTATTGGAGCTGGAGCTGTTGTTACAAAAGATGTTCCTGCTTATGCTTTAGTTATTGGCAATCCTGCAAGACAAACAGGTTGGATGAGTGAATATGGACAAAAACTTAAGTTTAATGAAGATAATAATGCTATTTGTCCAGATAGTGATGAGAAATATATACTAGAAAAAGGTATTGTTAAAAAATTGAACTAACATTAATGAAATGATTAAAGATAAAATAAAATTTGCTGTAGTAGGTTGTGGACATATAGGTAAAAGACATGCAGAAATGATAAGCTTGAATAGTGAGGCAGAGTTAGTTGCTTTGTGTGATATATTACCTAAGAATGAGCTTGCTATAGATAAATATGATGTTCCTTTTTTTAATGATATTACAGAGCTTCTAGATGCAAATCTAAATATTGATGTTATAAGTATTTGCACTCCAAATGGATTGCATATAGAACAATCATTGAAAGGATTAGATGCGAGAAAGCATGTAGTGTGTGAAAAACCTATGGGGCTTACAAAATCTGCATGTGAAACTGTAATATTTAAATCTTTGCAGGTTTCTAGGCAAGTTTTTTGTGTTATGCAGAACCGGTATTCGCCACCTGCAAAACTTCTTAAAAATATCATTGATGAAAAGATTATTGGTGACATATACCATGTTCAGGTCAATTGTTTTTGGAATAGAGATGCGCGTTATTATAAAAAAGGGAATTGGAAAGGGACTAAGGATTTAGATGGAGGTACTTTATTTACACAGTTTTCACATTTTATTGACATAATGTATTGGCTATTTGGAGATATAACAAATATAAAAGCACACTTTTATGATAATAATCATGCCGAATTGACTGAATTTGAAGATACAGGAAATGTTATATTTGATTTTCTAAATGGAGGTTCGGGATTGCTAACTTATTCTACTTCAATATGGGATTCCAATTTTGAAAGTAGTATTACTGTTATTGGAAGTAATGGAACAATAAAGGTTGGAGGGCAATATATGAACGAAGTGCAATATTGTAAAATTAAAGATTTTACTCTTCCTAAGTTAGAAGAATCTGGACCTCCTCATGATTATGGGACTTATAAAGGTTCTGCTAATAATCACCATTTTGTAATACAAAATGTAATTGACACATTAAAAGATAGAACAATCATAAGTACTAATGCATTAGAAGGACTTAAGGTTGTTGAAATTATAGAAAGAATATATTCTCTAAGATAGAATTATATAAATACAGCTAAATAATTTGAATAATTGTTTAATAAGTGTATATGTATATCGTTAAGAGAGTATTGAAATTAAAATGAGTAAGACTGATTATTATAGATATTTATTAATTATTTTTTTTGTTATTCCTTTATTTTTTCTGAGGAGTTATTCTCAAGTGCCAATAAATAGGGATACTTTTATGCTTAAAGAAGTTATTATTAAGGAAGTAAAAGTTCCTCAAAAAGATATTTCATTAACACCGATGCAAAGTCTTTCTTCAAAGGAATTATTTAAAATTCCGAGTTCTTCTGTTGCTGATGGAATAAAGGCATTTTCTGGTGTAACAATTAAAGATTATGGAGGAGTAGGGGGACTGAAAACAATCATGGTAAGGAGTTTCGGGGCTAATCATACTGGCGTTTTTGTTGATGGAGTGCCTCTTAGTGATGTTGCCACGGGTCAGATTGATTTAGGCAAAATATCTGTTGATAATATTGAGGATATATCACTTTTCTTGGGGCAACCTATTAATATATGCCAACCTGCAAGGTATTATGCTTCTGCAAGTGTTATTTGTATAAATTCGTCTATACCTAACTTTTCTGAAAAACCAATCTCCATTAAAGCAAACCTAAAAATGGGTTCGTTTGGTCTGATTAATTCATCTTTGTTTGTTAAGCAAAAAATAAACTTGCAAAACAGTTGTGATTTTGCTATAAACTACATGCAATCAGATGGGAAATATCCTTTTTATATTGAAAATGGAGCGACTAACAAAACTAAATATTTTCGTGAAAATTCTTATATTAAATCTATTAATGCAGATTTAGGATTTGTAAATTATTCGAAAGATAGTTCCTCTATTTTAAAGTTTAAAACTTATTATTATGAATCTGACAGAGGATTGCCAGGAGCTGTAGTTTTATATAATTCGTTTGCATCTCAAAGTCTTCAAGATGAAAATTTTTTTACTAGTGTGCAATTTGCAAAGAAATGGATTAATGGATTTAATGCTGTTTCTAATATAAAATATTCTAATTCATACCTTCATTATAGAGACCCCGATTATTACAATGAAGATGGTAAACTTAATAATTATTACACTCAAAATGAATTATACTTATCCCAAGCAATTTCTAAAAAAATAATTGATTCTCTACATTGTTCCTTTGCTTCAGATTTTTTTTTAAATACTCTTGACGCAAATCTATATAAGTATGCAGAACCTACTCGATATTCATATCTTAACTCTTTAGCTCTTAAATTTAATAGATATTTTTTTGAAACTTATGCTTCTTTGCTTTCTTCTATCATAAATGAAAAAACAGTTAATGGAGAATCGGCTAAACCTGCAAATATTATTACACCATCTTTTGCTTTATCAATACGTCCATTAAAAAAATCAAATATAAGATTAAGGTTTATGTATAAAAACATTTTTCGTATGCCTACTTTTAATGATTTGTATTATAATCTTGTTGGTAATAATGAACTTAAGCCAGAATATGCAAAACAATATAATTTGGGATTATTGTTTAATCATAAAGTTAAAAGAACTTTGTATTTTTCTTTTAAAATAGACGCATTTGTTAATAAAGTAGAAAATAAAATAATTGCTGTTCCTACAAAAAATCTTTTTGTATGGTCAATGCAAAACATAGGTTTAGTTGATGTTAATGGATTAGATTTTCAATTTCAAACAATATATGAGACTTTTGATAAAATAAGCATGTCTTTAGCTTGTAATTATAGTTTCCAAAATGCTTTTGATATAACTAACTCTAAAAGTACAACATATAAAAAACAAATACCATATATCCCTTTTGAAACTTTTTCTGGCCTATTTTCTTTCAGTTATAAGCATTTATCTTTTGGGTATAATAACCTTTTTAATGGGTTTCGTTATTGCCTTGGCGAAAATATTTATGAAAACTTAATTCATTCTTCATGGATAAGAGACGCTTCATTATCTTACGAATTGAAAATAAATAAAATAAAATGTAATTTCAAAATAGAAATTAGCAATATTTTTGATAAACAGTATGAAGTAATAAAATCCTTTCCAATGCCAGGTAGAACTACTAATATTTGCATTGGAATTAATTACTAACGCTAAGTTGATTTCTATTGTATAATATAAATAAATTATGAGCAAAGTAACAAAAGTAAAGAATTATTAAACCGTGATTATTGCAACGGTCTTAAAGCGGAGGCAATTTAGCTATTAAAAAATGCGTCCAATTTTATCATATTGTGTTATTTTGGTTAATATACTGATAATTAAAGCGCAAGATGTTTGTTGTTTAAAATAATAAAAAAACAAATATGATTTAATTTTGACTGGTTAATCATTTGATTATAAGGATGAAATGAGGTTTTAATGTTGATTGAGTGGAGTTAGAAGTGAGGTTAAAGTGCTGTATATGTGCTCTATATCAAAAATTGATTTTGCTTAAACTCAAAAGTTATTAGTTTTTGTTATTTAATTTAGAAGTCATTATTTACCAATAATTTAGACTAAGTAAATTGATATTTAGAAATTTCTAATGGACAATTTTAGGATAAATATTAAAAAAATAATCTAAAACAGGTTCATTTTAGATTATCCTGAAATAAGTTTTCAGCCTTTTACCTTAATTCTATTTTTTTGAGTACACCTAATTTTAGAACAAAACAAAACTATCAGAATTAAAAATTTTCTAGTGGGTAATTGGGGATTATTTGTCGAATAATCACATTTAGGTAAAAAATCATCTCTATATTTTGAAAAAAACAACTTTATTACGCAAAAAAATAAAGTATATTTGTAAAAAAGTAATTAGTAAATTTTAACTTTTTTAATATTATTGCAAAACAAATAATAATATTGTTGAATTGAAAAATGTAATTCATCGGATTCTACTTTATATTTTCAGAAATATTAATTATCTTAATAAATTAATAAAGACTCTTCCTTCTGGTATTATTTATAACATAAAAGAAGAAAGCAGAGAGAATCTACATATTACTAATTTTGAAATTATTCAGGACAAGTATATTGATGAAATTTCTAATATTGATTATAATATAGCAAACAATAATGAATTTGCTATTTATAAACAATTAAGTTATCCTGAAATTTTTACTTGCACGTTTAATAATGTTATTGCTTGCACTAAGTCAGGATTTATTATTGATTGTAATTCTAAAAAAGTTTTTGCAGAAACAAATCCATACAAAGAGGCAGCTTTAAATCAGTATGACTTTTATTATTCTTTAATGCCAACAAAAGTAATAAAAATTAAAGCAAACAATGCTTTTTTTTTAATATCAACAACCAATTACTGTCATTGGTTTTCTGAATTCTTGCCTATATTAATTAATATTTTAAAATATTACAAAAACCATAATATCTACATAACTAAACTGATTCATAAATGGCAATCAGACTCTATAAAAATGTTAGATATAAACCTGAATAGTTTAATACAAATAAATTCATCTGATAAATATATACATTTTGATAAATTAAATTTTATCTCTTTTGGGGGAATTGGAGCAGGTATTCCTGATTTGAAAAATATTATAATATTAAAAAACAATTTAATAGATAAATTAAATGCAAAATGTAATCCTAAATATTCAAAAATATACATTAGCAGAAAACAAGCTAATCACAGAAAAGTTGTAAATGAGAAAGAGCTGGAAGCTTTTCTTTATAAAAGAGGTTTTATCTCATTATGTATGGAAGATTATTCTGTGCAAAAACAATTAAGCATATTAAAAGACGCATCTCTAATTATTGCTGTTCATGGACCAGCTCTAATTAACACTATTGTAACAGAAAACTCTAATATTATTGAGTTAGCAAACGATCATCATATTACAGCTTCGTTCTTTCGCTTTGCAACAGTTGGAAATAATAAATATTTTTTAATAAAATGTCAGTCAATTGGGGAGCCTAAAATAATTAATAATAATAAGTTTTATGGGTATTGTGATATTCTTGTTGACATTAATAAGCTTGGAAATATAATATATTCAATAGAAAATAACTTGTTTTAAAAAACAGTATTGTTAACGTAAAACGAATATGCTTGTGAATTTTCAATTGCTTTTTTAAGTTTATCTTTCATTTTATCAAAAGGACTTATTCGAGAAATACAACCTCCATTTGTTTCATAATAAATTTTATTATCATGAGAAAAAACATTCGGGATATCTAAACGTCTATTTTCTTTTAATGCCAAATTAACAGCTTCGACCCCTATACGTTGTAGATTTACACTTATTTTGTATATTTCAATATCATCAAACTCTTTTAGCTCCATTTACACAGATTATTGCTTTATATCTTTTAGAAAAATATTAAAAAGATTTCTATTGCTTACTATGTAATTGTCTTTTTTGCCAATAGCTAATTCTGTAAATTGCTGTGTAGAATTGTAAAAAACAAACCATTTGTCACAATATTGTCTATATAATTTCCAAAAGTTATTTTTACTTCTATAAAACCGTCTTTCTACTTCTACATCACTAATATAATGTCCACCTTTTAAGACGCGTTCTTTTATACGTTCAACACACAATTTGGGATTTTCTAGAAATATATAAATTATTGTTATTTCATAATTATTGCTTATCAAACTTTCTATTAACCTAATAAAATACCTCCCTGAAAGAGTCGTTTCTATAATAAAATTAGCACCACTATTTACAGTTGTTTCTATTTTATTAAAAATAATTTTTAATGTTTCAGAGCGTAAATTTGTTATTTGAGGTGAATATGCTTCTTTGATAATATTGTCTGCATTAATATATGTAAAAGGATACTCTTCAATAAAATTATTGGCAAATGTGGTTTTTCCAGAACCATTTGGGCCGGCAATTATAATAGCTTCCTTTTTCATTTATTAAAAATATAATGCAAATATACATAAAAATCTAACAATTACAAAATAAAATTGCAATTTATTTATTGTTTTATTTTTTTTATCATGTAATTTGTTAATTGTTAATTATTGAAATTTTTATAAAAAAAATAAATTATAGTAATTGAAAAAGGATTTGTAAATTTGTGGATATTTTAAAAACTTATAATTATGTTACAGAGAAAGCAATCAATTTTTATACTTTTAGCTATTATAACTGGTGTTATTATGTTATTTTCACCTCTTTATTTCTACTCAGCAGGAGGTTTGGGTTACACTTTTAAATGTTTTGAAATAAGTCAATTAGGTGTTTTAAACAAACCTGTTGATGTTAATATTTTACCTTTAGGAATAGTTGCTTTTTTTGCTGTATTACAATCCATTTTGGCTTTGTTTTCTTTTAAGAAATTAAAACTTCAAAAAAATATTCTTCAATTTAATATGTTAACATGGATTACAATATTGGTAATTATTATTTATTACTCAAATAATATTGAAACATTTCTTGTTAATTTTCAAATAGGAGCAGTTGTATCAAAACCTGATATTGGAACCTTCTTACCTATTATCGCTTATGTATTTTTATTTATAGCTAACAGAGGTGTGAAAAAGGATGAAGAACTTTTAAAATCAGCAGACCGAATTAGGTAATTCTTACTCTATTTAAATCTTTTTATTTGATTGTTATTCTGATATTTATACTTACGTTAAAAAATGGCCTTAATACGTTCCTTTATAAAAAAAATTACACTTAGATTTTTTTTAGATTAGTAGTTTTAATATTTTTATGTAATATTGCATCCAAAAAAACATCTAAATTATAATTATGGCTTCAAATTTAGTAATTGTCGAATCTCCTGCAAAAGCAAAAACAATAGAGAAATTTTTAGGCAAAGACTTTTTAGTATTGTCTTCTTATGGTCATATTCGAGATCTTAATAAAAAAGATTTATCTATAGATATTGAAAATAATTTCACTCCTATTTATGTTGTTTCAAAAGATAAGAAAAAAGTTATTGATGAATTAATAAAAGCAAGTAAAGAGGCTGATATTATTTGGTTAGCAAGTGATGAGGATCGAGAGGGAGAGGCAATAGCTTGGCATTTGAAAGAAACATTAAAGCTAGATGACAAAAAAACTAAACGAATTGTTTTTCATGAGATAACAAAACCGGCAATACTAAAAGCAATTGAAAATCCTCGTAATATTGATGTAAATCTAGTTGATGCACAACAAGCAAGGCGTATTTTAGATCGTCTTGTTGGATTTGAGTTGTCTCCTGTTTTATGGAAAAAAGTTAAGCCTTCTCTTTCTGCAGGCAGAGTTCAGTCTGTTGCTGTTAGATTAATTGTTGAAAGGGATAAAGAAATAAAAGATTTTAAAGTAAACTCTTCTTTCAAAGTTATTGGTATTTTTAAACATACAGATTTTAGTCAAGAAATAAAGGCAGAACTATCAAAAAAATTTGAAAATAAAAAAGATGCCATTACTTTTTTACAAAATAGTATTAACTCTGAATATAAAGTTAAACATATAGAAAAGAAGCCTGCAAAACAATCACCTGCTGCTCCTTTTATAACATCAACATTGCAACAAGAAGCTGCAAGAAAACTAGGATTTCCTGTAGCACGAACAATGATTGTGGCTCAGCAATTATACGAAGCAGGACTTATAACTTATATGAGAACAGACTCTGTTAATCTTTCTGAATCTGCGATAGATATGGCAAAATCTGAAATCCAAAATTTATATGGTGCAGAATATTTTCAAATGAGAAAATATGCAAATAAAGTAAAAGGGGCACAAGAAGCTCATGAAGCTATTCGCCCTACTTACATGAACAATCATACAATTGATGCCGATTCTTCTTCTAGAAAGTTATATGATCTTATTTGGAAAAGAACAATAGCTAGTTTAATGAGTGATGCTATATTAGAAAGGACCACTATAGATATAGAACCTATTGGGCAAAAAGAAATGTTTGTTGCAAAGGGTGAAGTAATAAAATTTGATGGTTTTTTGAAAGTTTATTTAGAATCTAGTGATGATGAAAATATAGAAACAGAAATCACTCATTTACCAAACATAAGCGTAAATCAAAAGTTAGATGCTGACAATATAGTTGCAAAACAAATATTTAGCCAATCTCCTCCTCGATACTCAGAGGCTAGTCTTGTTAAAAAATTGGAAGATTTAGGAATAGGTCGTCCTTCAACTTATGCTCCAACAATATCTACTATAATAAAACGTGAATATGTTGTTAAAGAAGACAGAATTGGAGAAATTCGTTCTTACGATTTAATGACATTAAAAAATGGGAAAATAAAAGAGGATACGAAAACAGAAAAAACTGGTGTTGAAAAAGGGAAATTGTTTCCTACCGATATAGGAACTTTAGTCAATGATTTTCTTGTTGAAAATTTTGGAGGTGTAATCGAATATAACTTTACCGCAAATGTTGAAAAAGATTTTGACAATATAGCTTCAGGAAAGAAAAAATGGCAAGATATGATTGGTGAATTTTACAAACCTTTTCATGCACATATTGGTGAAGTTGTAGAAAATAAAGAAAGACCCAAATATGTAAGAGAACTTGGAATTGACCCTAAATCAGGCAAAAATGTAATAGTAAGAATGGGACGTTTTGGTCCTGTAGCTCAAATTGGAGAAGCAGAAGGAGAAATTAAACCTAAATTTGCAAGTTTAGCAAAAACACAACGAATAGACTCAATTACATTAGAAGAAGCTTTAGATTTATTCCAACTGCCAAAAGAAGTAGGAGAATATGAAGGAGAAAAAATGATTGTTGCAATAGGTAAATTTGGGCCTTATGTTAAACACAATAATAAATTTTACTCTATAACTAAAAAATACGATGCTCTTAGCTTAACAACCGAAGAGGCTATAGAAATTATTGAAGCGAAACTTAAAGGTTTTATTGAAAAAGAATTTAATTATAATGGAAAGGTTATTACTCTAAAACAAGGTCGCTTTGGACCATATTTAAGTGATGGAGAGAATAATTTTAAAATTCCTCGCACATACAATATTCCTGAATTAAGTCAAGATGATTGCATTGAAATAGTTGTTAATGCTGAACTTAAAAAAACTACAGAGCCAACAACTACTACTAACTCTAAATGGAAAAAAGGTAAAAAATAAAAGAGAATGAGTGAAATTGATATATCCTTATATTTCGAACCTGTTCAAGATGATTGTAATAATTTATTAAATAGTGAAAAAAAACTTATTGGGAATAGCATTTATATTTTCAAAGAACATTTTCCTAATTATATAAAAGCTGACATTGCAATAATAGGAGTTAGGGAAGATCGTAATTCAGTTGATAACAAAGGTTGTGACTTAACCCCTGATTTATTTAGAACTTTTTTCTACAAACTAACTCAATGTCGAGCCGAGCAAAAAATAGTTGATTTAGGTAATATAAAATCTGGAAACGAAATTAATGACACTTACTTTGCTTTAAAACAAGTGATTGAAGAATTAATAAAACACAATGTTATTCCAATAATTATAGGAGGTAGTCAGGATTTAACATATGCTTGCTATCAAGCTTATGAGTCATTAGAACAAGTCATAAACATAGTATCTATTGATAGTATTTTTGATTTAGGAAAATATGAAGAAGAGCTTAACTCTGAAAATTATCTAAGTAAAATTATATTAAAACAGCCTAACTATCTGTTTAATTACACTAACATAGGATATCAAAGTTATTTCGTTGATCAAGACACAATTTCGTTAATGCGTAAATTATTCTTTGATGTTTATCGCTTAGGTGAAATTCAATCAAATATTGAAGAAGTCGAACCACTTGTGAGAAACTCTGATTTCCTTACTTTCGACTTTCGATCTATTCGATATTCTGATTCACCTTGTAACCCTAACGCATCTCCAAATGGATTTTACGGAGAAGATGCATGCCAGATAGCTCGTTATGCAGGCATGAGTGATAAACTTAGTTTAATAGGATTCTTTGAGTTAAATGCTCGCAATGAAAAGTCTGGACAAAGCTTATTTCTATTGGCTCAAATGATTTGGTACTTCATTGAAGGATTTTATTCAAGAAAAGATGATATCCCTATTGCAAATTCTAATGATTTTATAAAATATTATGTTTCTATTCATGACAGTAAATACGAAATACCATTCTATAAAAGTAAAAAAACTAACCGTTGGTGGATGGAAGTAACATGTCCTGTTGAAAAAAGCCAATACGAACGTCATCACCTTATCCCTTGTTCCTATAAAGATTATCAAACTGCTAGTAATGATGAATTGCCTGATAGATGGTGGCAAGCATTCCAAAAGCTCATTTAAATAAAACTAACATTGAAAAATGCTTATCAAATATTTCTATTAGCTATTATAGTTTTATTTTATGGCTGTGCAAATATCGTATCTCCTACAGGTGGTCCAAAAGACACAAAGCCTCCTGTAATATTAGAAATGCACCCAGAAAATTATAAAGTAAATAATTCTTCTAAAACAATTGATATTTTATTTGATGAATATATTGTAATTAAAGATTTTAGTAATAATTTCTATATATCGCCTTTAACATCTAAAGAGCTTGATTACAAAATAAAAGGCAAGGCAATTAAAATTATTCTTCAAGATACCCTTAGAAACGACATTACATATAACATTAATTTTGGAAATGGATTAGTTGATCTTAATGAAGGAAACTTATTTCCTGATACATTTAAATATGTATTTAGTACAAATTCCAACATTGACACCTTCTTTATTAAAGGTAAATTATTTAATGCTTTTGATTTAAACCCAATAACAGGTGGAGTTATTTTATTAAAAAGTACGAATGACTCAACTCTAACTTACATTGCTCATGCAAACAAAAATGGAAACTTTAGTATTTACAATATCAAAGAAGGAACATATTCTTTAACAGCTATTAAAGAAGTAAACAACAACCTTATTGTTGATAACGATGGTGAATTATTTGGTTTTTTTGATAGCATTGTAAATATACCAACAAATACAGAATTATTCAATTTATATCTATACGAATCAAACATAAAAAACATTGGCGTTCTATTTAATAAAGAACAAACAAAAAACCGTTCTTTATTAAAAACAAATAAAATTTGTGACAGCATTTATATTGAAATTGGAGCAGGCATAAGCAAAATAGTTAATAACAAATGCTTTAATTGCGATTCTCTAAACTATTGGTATATCAAAGAAAACGACACTGCAGAAGCAAATGTTTTTGTTTACTTAAATGGATTATTAAATGATACTATTTATTTAGACAAAAACTCAGCGAAAGATTCTCTCTATATTAGTTTTAATTTTGATAGCTTAAAACCGTACTATAACAATGAATTCATTGAAATATTATTTAACAATATCGTTCAAAAAAAAGAACTACCTGATCAATGGATTAAAATAATTCAAGACTCAATAGCAATAGAAAAAAAGAACACCGAATATCAATTTGTTGATAACAATGACGAGTATTTAAAATCTATAAAAGTATTTTTTGATATAAATGAAAAAGGAAAATATAAAATTTTAATTGACAGTGCTTCTTTTATTGATATTGCTAATAACTCTAATAACTATTCATTCAATCGATTCAGACCAGGGAATCGCAAAGAATTAGGCAAAATTATTATTAATATAAATGATTCTCTTTACAATAGCGAACATGCAATTATCCAATTATTCAATAGTAAAGCTAATCTAATTAAAGAGGTAATATACATTAAAGGTGATAAAAAACTAATCCCTTTTGATAAACTAATTCCTGATACTTACTTCATTAAAGTAATATTTGATGATAACAAAAACAAAAGATGGGATATAGGAAACTATAAACAAAAAATACAACCAGAAAAAATATACATATATTCAGAAAAGATAAATCTAAAACCTAACTGGGACTTTGAAGAGGAGTTAATTCTAAACCATTAGTTTACATGTTGCTTATCTAATAATGTTATAAATTGATTTATTATTTATAGTAAATCATGTCTGTTTGACTATAAAGCCTATCTACAAGTATTTTTGCAGGGAAGTAAGAAGCAATTAAAGCAATAAATCCAACAGGTATTATAATGAAAAATATATCCATAACTTGTATTTTGATAGGATATGAATTAATAATAAAATTGCCTGAAGATTGAAATCCTATAATGCCAAATTTAATTTGGAGAAAACAGATTAGATATCCGACAATTAGGCCTAAACTCAAACCTATAGCTGAAATCATAAAACTGTTATAAATAAATATTTGCTTAATGCTAGGTTTTGACATGCCAATACTTTTGTAAATGTATATGTCTTTTTTCTTATCAATAATAATTGTTGTGACTGAGCCAACAAGACTGAATGATGCTATAGCTAAGATTAATAACAAAATCATTACTACAGCCCATTTCTCCGAGTTCATTATTTTATAAATAAATTCTTGTTGCTCATATCGATTCTTTACATTAAAATTATTTCCTATTAATTGTTTTACATTTTCTTTAATAGATTCGACATCCTTACTGTCTGAAAATATTTCAATTGCAGTTACTTGCTTGTCATAGTCAAAAAGTTCTTGAGCAACAGACAATGGGACAAAAACATATTTAGAATCAAAGTCTTGCTGTATTGAAAAAACTCCACCAGCGTTCAATATAACATTATTAAATGCTCCTTGGAAGTTTGTTGGGTTAAAACTCTTCTTACGTGAAGGCGAATAAATACTCAAAGGAATATGAAAATTATAAACATCTACATTTAGACGGTATGCAATTCCCTGACCTAACACCGCAAAGTTATTACCACCTTGATTTAAAACAAACCTTCCGTCTATAATGATATCGTTAATATCTTTTTTCTTTAGATAATTTGCATCAACTCCTTTTATTTTAGCAATTACTTGTTTGTCTTTATATTTGATTAAAGCATTATCTTCAATAATATAGGATATTCCTTTGACTGATTGAGACTTTCTTATTTCATTTATAATTTTTTCATCAGGTGTGAAGAATTTTCCATTCTTTGAAGTTATTTGTATTTCTGCATTAAACTTAACAAATAAATCAGAAATTAAATTTTCAAATCCATTGAAAACAGATAAAATAATAACCAGAGACATTGTCCCTATTGCAATGCTAACAATAGATACTATGCTTATAATATTTATTAAATTAAATGTTTTTTTCTTTAGCAAATATCGTTTAGCTATGAATGCTGATAAATTCATAAATAATTTGTTATTTTTCTGCAATAACAAACAATCCTGTACCTTCTTTGTTATCCGTTATAACATCTAGATAATTTAGTATTAAAAAGAAAGGCAGTGTAATTAAATAATAAAAAGGTAATATGATAAGAAAAATCTTTGAAATATTAAGTATTAACAATGGTATTTTCATTGATAATTTCCATGCAATATTTCCAAATATTCCGTAAGTATATTTCACTTTAATCTTTTCAAATCCTGCTCTATTAAGTTTATCAGTAATATCTTCAACACTATAACCATTTCTCACATGTTCTTCAACAAATGATTCGTCGTCATCATCATGAGCATCAGAACCACCTTTGTCTGATGGTGTTGATAAAAGTAATTTACCGCCTTTTTTTAATGATTTATAAAAATTAACCATCACGTCAGTATCATTTTCAATATGTTCCATTACATCAACATTGACGATTAAATCATAATAATTTTCTTTAACATAATTAGTCAAGTCTGCAATAATGAATTTTACTTTGTTATGCCCAATTTTATTAAAGAAGTTATTGCAATCTTCAACTTGCTCATCTTTTATTTCAGCTCCTGTTATCTCCCAATTCTTGTTAATTGAACTTAAAAAGAATGCATATTGACCATATCCTGCACCAGCATCCATTATTTTAATATCACTATTTGTAACATTGAAATTATTGTTAAACTCTTTCTTAAAGTGCCATGTTCTTAAAAGCAATGTATCAAGAAGAAAGTAAAATAATTTTCTTAAAAAAATACAAGAATTAAATATTTTACCTAATGTTTTTTTTACTGGATCGTATTTCATTTAAAAAGTATCAGTTTGTTTATTTAATAAATCGTCTATTTTAGCAATGTAATCAAGCGAATCATCTATATAAAAAGCTAGTTGTGGAACAATACGAAGCTGGTGCCTCACTTTAATTCCAAGCAGATTTCTATATTCACTTGATTTTTGCTTAATGAGTTTTAAGATTTCTTCTTTGGTATTGTTAGTAGAAAATATGCTTAAATATATTTTCGCTATCGACAAGTCCTGCGAAACCTTAACACTTGTAACTGTTACTATAACCGAACGCCCTAAAGCATTATTTTTTGTGTCAAAAAGAATTATTTCACTTATTTCTTTCTGAACTAATCTTGATATTTTATTTTGCCTTATTGAATACATTCTGCAAAAATACAAAAAAAATAACAAAATTATTCCTAAATAAATTTTATTGTTAAATGTAAACTATCATAAAAACAATAATCAATGTTTATAAACAAAAAAAGGACATTCATAAATCATGAATATCCTTTTCTTAAAAGCTAATTAATTAAATTATTGAATTGTACAATCCATTTTCTCAGTATTACCATCTTCATCTACTGTACTATATCCTTCACTTTTACAATCAGATTCTGCTTTTTTCTTCGAATTATTAAATGTTTTTTCTGTTGTGGAAGTTTTAGTATTAGTACCTGTAACAACAATAGTATCTGTCAAATAGTCATATCCGTATATAGAATAAGTAGAAGTGTAATTGCATTTGCAAGTATAATCTTTTTTACAAGAAACAAATGCGATTGCTAATAAAGCAACAATAAATAATGATAAGATTTTTTTCATTTTTAAATTT
>Ga0154552_1079_pt1 | contig 71867 bp, 52 predicted proteins | sample RifGroF2_FD_105695 | JGI IMG/M metagenome (GOLD analysis project Ga0154552, IMG submission 105695) | Bacteroidetes bacterium GWF2_29_10
AATTACAACCGCACCTGCTTGGATTATTGCACCTTCACCAATAGTTATACCAGGAATAACTAAAACGCGACTGCCAAACCAAACGTTATCTCCAATATTTATTTTCTTTTTAATAACAACAGCGTCATAAGGCAATGTTTCCCCTTCGTAGTTGTGATTTTGAGTAATCATCATACATTCAGAGCCAGAATGGAAATTGTCTCCGATGTAAACGTCTCCATGTCCAATAATCTGCATTCCATTAATGTTTACATTTTTACCAAAAGTAACTGTTTTGTATGGGATTGAGAATTTTCCATTAACGTGTATTGGTAGTTTGTAATCCTTTAACTTCAATTTTGCAATTTTAGTATAATAGGCTCTTATTAAACCACTTTTAATATTGTAAATTAGTTTTCTTATTTTAGAAAATAAAATCATATTGGTCAAAGTATTTAAAAAGTGCAATTATACAATATATTTTCACATATTCAACAAAAAATGTATTTCTCTGATTATGAAAAATATTTTATAAAAAAAACACCTCACTTGTAAAAAACAAGTAAGGTGTTTTATAATTTTAATTTATTTTACAATGCTTTTATTATAATTCACTTATTTTTTTAGCTAAGTCAACTAATCTGTTAGAATATCCAGTTTCATTATCATACCAGGAAACTACTTTAACAAATTTTTTATCTTCCCCAACAACAGCAGTTAATTCTGCGTCAAATATACTTGAATATTTATTTCCAATTACGTCAACAGACACAATTGGGTCTTCACAAAATTGAAGAATACCTTTTAATGATGTTTCAGAAGCTTTTTTAAACACTGCATTTATTTCTTCTGCTGTAGTTGCTTTTTTAACACTAAAACTAAAGTCAGTAATAGAACCATTAATAACAGGAACACGGAAACTAGTTCCACCGAGGTTGCCTTTTAAATGAGGTAATATTTTAGTAATAGCTTTAGCAGCGCCTGTTGATGTAGGAATAATAGAATTAGCAGCAGCTCTAGCTCTTCTTAGGTCTTTATGAGGTGCGTCAACTAATCTTTGATCTCCAGTGTATGCATGAGTAGTAGTAAGAAATCCTTTTTCAACACCCCAATTATCGTCAATAATTTTCACTATTGGAGCTGCACAATTTGTAGTGCAAGAAGCGTTAGAAATTATTACATCCGATTTTGTTAGAATTTCATCATTAACACCAAGTACTACTTGCTTAATATCGTCACCTTTAGCAGGAGCAGATATGATAACTTTCTTAGCACCAGCTTTAATGTGAAGAGATGCGCTTTCGCTATCTAAAAATCTACCAGTAGATTCAATAACAACATCAACATCAAGAGCTTTCCAAGGTAAGTTTTGAGGATCTTTTTCAGCGTAGATTTTTATTTTTCTTCCGTTTACTATCATACCTTCATTATCAGAAAGTATTTCATTTTTATTCACGCCATGTACGGAATCGTATTTTAATAGATGAGCGAGTGTTTTACTGTCAGTAAGATCATTTAACGCTACTATTTCAAATTGAGGATTATTAATCATGGCATTAAAGGTAACCCTACCTATTCGGCCAAAGCCATTAATAGCAACTTTTATTGTTTTCATAATATTATAATATTTTATGGTAAATTCAAAATATTTACAAACCTACAGTTTTTTTTAATACAAACAATTTTTTTAATTAAAAAACACTAGCTTAAATCATGTATGTAATAGGCATCTATAAAGGGATATAGATTAAACATAAAAAAAAAGTTAAAAAAATGTAAATAAAATAATCTTGAAAGTTTAATTAATTATTTACTTTTGTTTGTTTAAAAGGTAATAAGGATTACAATAGTTTCGTATTATCAAATATTAAGTAAAATTAGTTTTAATGAAAAAAGGGTTGTTATTTGTATCTATAGGTTGTGATCATGCAGGATTTTTGTTAAAAGAGAAAGTAAAAATGTTGTTTACAGATGAAAAGCACTTTATTCTGAACGATTGTGGAACTTTCAGTGAGGAATCAGTTGATTATCCTGATTTTGTTCATCCAGTAGCTAAGTCTGTAAATAAAGATGAGTCAGATTTAGGGATATTAATTTGTGGCAGTGGCAATGGAGTTTGCATGACTGCAAATAAATACCCTAATGTACGAGCGGCACTTTGTTGGACAAATGAATTGGCTGAATTATCAAGAGCACATAATGATGCAAATATTTTATGTTTGCCAGCGAGGTTTGTGAGTGAAGAATTAGCAATAGAAATGATTAATACTTTTTTAAATACAGAGTTTGAAAGTGGAAGACATTTAAAGAGAGTGATGAAAATTAACAATATTTTATAGTTTTATGACAACTGAAAAGCATCAATACAGTAAACAAGTAGAGCAAGAGGTATTAAACTTAAGGAAGAATATTGATAATCATAATTTTCAGTTTAGAGGAGCGTTACGTCAATTTGTGAATAAAGAGCAATCGAATAAACGCTTGGATTTTATAAAGTCAAAATCAATTGATGATTTAGATAGAAACATTGCTGATTTTGAAGTTAATTTTATAAATAGGGGAGGTAAAATCGCATGGATAAATAGTAATGAAGATTTTACACTAGAGTTAAATAAAATAATAAAGCAACATGTTTCAAAGAAAATAGCGAAGCATAAATCAAATATAATCAAAGAATTCTCTTATGCAGAAGAGCTCTTTGAGCGTGTTTCCAATGTTAGTATTTCAGAGATAGTGTCAGACAAGTTATCAAATCATTTGGTAAACCCATTGATAGAAGCAGATACTAAAAACATCCATTCATTTCTTAATGATAAATATCATATACCTTTAACTGTTACAGAGAATGAAGTTTCTGAATTTTTAAGAACAGAAATCAACAAGATTATAGATAATACAGACATATCCATTTCAGAAGCAGATTTTTTATTTGCAGATAATGGTTCTATTATTATTTCTGAAAATGATGGAGATATAGGCCTTTCTATATCAAAGCATAAAATTCATATTGTTATTGCAGGTATTGATAATATATTCCCAACAATTAAAGAGTCGGAGTTTTTATTAAGCATGTTGTCCACTTATAGATATGGGCGAAAAGTCAATACATCAAACTTTATTATTTCAGGAGTTAAACAACCAGAAGAAAGTGAAGGAATAGATGAATTATATTTATTTTTAGTTAATAATTACAGAACTGAATTACTTGCAAAGCCAGAGCAAAAGAAAGTTTTAAATTGCATTAAATGTGGCATTTGTCAAAATGTATGTCCTGTATATAAAACGATAGGTGACAGTAAATACAATGCAATTCAAACAGGACCAATCGGGTTATTAACTACACCTTATTTAGATAAAGAAAAGACGTCAATATTATATCTTTGCTCATTGTGCGGCAAATGTTCTAATATTTGTCCTGCAGGAATAAATATTCCAAAACTAATATTGTATGATAGGCGTGATTTTTCAAACTTACCAGAATATTCAAGAATAAGAACAGCAATTAAAATATATAGAGCTACTTATCTGAATAATTGGGTGAAAAATTATTGTCCAAATAGAATTAAAAAATGGATAAAAGATCTTTTGTTAAAAAAAATGATGCGATCTCCAAATTTAAATGATTACAATAATATAAAGTTACCAAAAAAGAATTTTAATCAAATAGTCGGAAAAAGGATGTAATTCGGACTATCTGTATAATCAACCGTTCACAACCTATTCAAAAAAAATATTTATACAAATAGTTTATAGTATAACTCTAATTGTTGTAATTTTGCAGAGTTTAAATAATAGTAGGTTATTAAATTATTATAAAAAATGGAAGAAGAAATAGAAGATATATTGCAAAACACAGTAAACAAATTGTGTAAGCCCGATTCTTATAAAGATGTTTTTCATGGTACATTAAACAATGTTCCAATGCCATCAATTTTGGCGTTAAAAGAAATTGTCGAATTACTTAGGGAAACAATATTTCCAGGATATTTTGGAAATCATAGTGTTAAAAAAGAAAACCTATCTTACTACATAGGAGTTAATATTGATAAAATATACCGATTACTTAGTGAGCAAATAAAGAGAGGTATTTGTTTTGAAATGTGTGATATAAAGAAGCATAATAATAGTTGCACAGAATGTGATAAGATTGCAGAATCTAAGTCTCAAATTTTCATTTCAAAAATTCCATTGATAAGGCATTTGCTAACAACTGATGTTCATGCTACATTTAATGGAGATCCTGCTGCTAAGAATTATGGAGAAATAATTTATTGCTATCCAGGCATAAAGGCTTTAACTAATTATAGAATTGCACATGAATTATTGAAATTAGATATTTCATTAATTCCTCGAATGATTACAGAATTAGCTCATTCGGAAACAGGAATTGATATACATCCAGGTGCAAGTATTGGTGAATTTTTTGCAATTGATCATGGCACTGGCGTTGTGATTGGAGAAACTAGTGTTATTGGTAAGAATGTAAAGATTTATCAAGGAGTAACTTTGGGAGCCAAAAGTTTTCCATTGGATGAGCAAGGTAATCCAATAAAGGGAGTTCCACGTCATCCTATTATTGAAGACAATGTTGTGATATATTCAGAAGCAACAATATTAGGGCGAATAACAATTGGGAAAGGTTCTATTGTTGGAGGTAATATATGGGTTACAAATGATCTTGCACCTAACTCAAAGATAACACAATCAACGCCAAAATAAACTATGTTATAGGGAACTTAGCTATTATTTTCTTTAATGTTTCTATGACGTAGTCTATTTCATCCACTGTATTATATTTTGAAAAAGAGAAACGTACGGTTGGGTAATTATCACCCTTACGAAGAATATCAATAACGTGTGATTTTTTATTTGAACCAGAAGAACAAGCGCTGCCAGAAGAAGCTGCAACGTTATTAATATCTAATAATTCGAGAAAAGTTTCATTGTTAATACTTACTTTAAAAGAGACATTTACAATATTGTATAATCCTTTATTGTCTGAATTGGCATTAAACTCAATATGATGTTCAAAGTTTTCATTAAGTTTACTAACAAAATATCTTTTTAATGAAGCAATATAATCTTGATTATGTTTTAAATTATCAAAAGCAATTTGCATTGTTTGCGCCATAGTTGCAATACCTAAAGTATTTTCTGTCCCACTCCTAATATTTCTTTCTTGAGCACCTCCATTGATTATTCTTTCTATAAGAATATTGTCGCTTTTAAAAAGAAATCCAATTCCTTTTATGCCATGGAATTTATGAGCCGAACCTGCTGCCATTGAGATGTTCGACTTTTGGAAGTCAATATCATATTTTGCTATTGTTTGCACTGTGTCACAAAATAGAAAGGCATTATTTTTCAAGCAAACATTGGTAATATCTTTTAGAGGAATAAGTGAACCTGTTTCATTATTAGCATGCATTAGGCATAATAATGACTTAGGTTTGCATGATAATAATTCTTCTATATGATTAACGTCTGGTTCCCCATTCGTGTCAATATTTAAATAGTCAACATTTATGTTAAAATATCTTTTCAAAAAATTTATTGTATTTAAAACGGCATAATGTTCTAATGGCGACACTATGACGTTTTGCACCTCTTTGTTCTTTAAAACAAAACCTAAGATGCCAATATTAATTGCTTCTGTTGCAGAGGATGTGAATATTATTTCTGAAGGATTAGCATGCAATAATTTTGCAATAATATTTCTGCTTTCTTCTATTAGAACTTTTGTTTTTCTACCTTCTAAGTGAATAGAAGAAGGATTGCCATAATACATATTTATTATGCTCTTTGAATATTCCAATACATCGTCATCTGTTTGAGTTGTTGCGGCATTGTCAAAATAAACATTCATCATCAATCAAGTTTCAAAAGTTATTAATAATCATTTTCTTTGTTATAAGAAAACAAATCTAAAACTTTTTTTCTAAAATCCATTTATATTTTATATTGTAAACTTCCATTTGGACAGGAAACAACACATTTTAAACATTTAGAACAAGTATAACTATTACCAGGTTTTTGCATGTTTTTTTGATACAAACTAAATTTTTCTGGTTGCATTTGTACTACGTAACATTCCTTATCACAAATTCCGCATTTACTACAATTGTTAGAGTCTATTTTTATGCTAAAAAATGAATACTTATTCAACCATCCTGATATCCATGCTATTGGGCAACCTATTTTATGATATTGGTACATTTGATTCATTTTACTATTAGGGTTCATGTTCATAATGAGCTCCATAATTAATCCCATTGGGCATAACCATCTGCAAAATACTTTTCCAAAAACAATTCCTAACAACACACCTACAAGCAAAACATACCAAAGCGAGATTTGATAACGAGATATTAATAAATAAATTACCGCACTCAAAACAGAAAGTATTAAAACTCGTTTATTGACTAATATTTTTAATAATTTTCTCATAAATCTAAAATATGCTAAATTTAAAATTCATAAACACTAATATATTTTCTACTTCAAGAGAAACTTTTTCAATTAATGTTTCAGTTTCACCTCCAAAAAGTTTACCCATAATTGCGCCATTTGCAGTTGATAAATAAACTTGTCCATCAGCTTTTTCATAAATAGCAAAAGCCTTAGGCATCATTGCGCCCATTGCTTTTCTGCTATCAGAACTAAGCATTTGAGATGCGTATTTTCCACTACAATATTTAATAATAGTGTACTTCCCTATTGATTTCCCCCCATTTTCAATCACTTCTTTATTCATATCATAGGTAGTTACAACATGCCATTCAGGCATTGACTGTATTCTTTTTTCTACAATTCTAATTGTTTTTTCATAATCATAAGGACTTTTCATTTCCTTAATCATCATTTTTCCTGCAGAAATATTTATTACAATTCCTGTAAAAATAATTCCAATAAAAATTCCGAATATAGTAAAAACTATAGCTATTAATTTTGTTTTCATTTTTAATTATTATTAACGAATTAATCTTCTTCTATGCATATTTCCCCTTTATAAGCTTGTATTATAGTATACCAAGCAACGATAGAAATTGCTGTTATAGCAATTAAAAATAAAGTTATTGCAATAACTTTAAAAAATAGTACTGGCATAATTTGATATGCTATAGCAGAAGCTATAGTTGCTGCTGTAAGAGGAAATGTAAATGCCCACCATGACATAAAAAACTTAAGCTTAAAAAAACTTTTGTACATTACAATAAGTAATACTATAAAAAAGTAAGTTATTAAAAGTAAGAATGCGGAGAAATTATCCCAGCTCATATTAATTCTCATATAAGAAATAAATCCCACAGCTGGAGGTGCAATTATAATGAAAAATGTAGGTATAAATTTTTCTGGGAGTTGAGCATGAAATATTACTCTATATAGAAAAATTGTAAATAACACAATCCAAAATAAAAATCCCACAGCAAAATAAAAATACGAGATAATTAGTGGAGCAAAATCTACTCCAGTAACAGGAATAAGAATATTTCCGACAACAGGAATAAACCAAGCTGGGCTAAAATGTTGTATTTCAAAGTTATGTTGTATCCAAAATCTTATAGTTGCAAGCATAAGGATTGTGTGAAGAATAACACCCATCCACCATAATGGGATAGACAATATAGGATAATAAGAATGAAATGCTATTGATAGTAAAAGAATAGAAATACTGATTGTTGAGAAAAAGTTAATTCGAATTCTATGTTTAAAATCTTTTTTAACTTCACTTGGATATAAAATAAATTTAGCACCATATAATATAACAAAAAGAAAAAACAATGAAATAACAAAAAAAATAGAAACATCAAAAAATACATGAGGCATCCATTGAAGATGATTAAATTTTCCAAAAATTATTGTTAAACCAGTAAGTCCCATAATTATTGAAAAACTCGTAATAGGGAAAAATTGAATTTTGTTTTTCATTTATAGATTTATTATTAAAAGTGTAAAAAATATATTATTGTTTAGCATTCTGCTTATGCAAATAATCGGAAGCAGATAATGCAGCGATAGTACCATCTCCCACAGCAGTAGTAATTTGCCTAAAAAGTTTTACAATACTATCTCCTGCAGCATAAACACCTTTAATATTTGTGTTCATTCCTGGACCTACAATAATTTCTCCAAATTCATTCAAATCAATCTTTCCTTTTAAAAATTCTGTATTTGGAATATATCCAATAAAAATAAAAACGCCATCTATTTTTAAATAATTAGATTCTCCTGTTTTTAAGTTTGTGACTCTAACTTTTTCAAGTTTTTCATTTCCAATAAATTCATTAATTGTAGATCCCATCATGAAATTTATTTTAGGATGATTTTTTACCTCATTTATAGCATGTTGGAATGCTTGAAAATGATTAAACTGATGCAATATGGTTATTTTATTAACATATTTTGTCAAAGAAATAGCCTCTTCCAATGCCGAATTTCCACCACCAACAACAATTATGTCTTTATTTGTGAAAAAATCACCATCACATGTAGCACAATAAGAAATTCCTTTACCTTTAAAAAGAGCTTCTCCTATAGCATTTAAAGAACGTGGTCTTCCCCCAGATGCAATAATAATCGTTTTAGAATTATAAATATTTCCATCAGACAAAACAACTTTTTTTAATTCATCATTAAGATTTACATCTTTTATAGAAACATTTGATTTAATATTACATCCAAACATTTTTGCTTGCTTCTTCATTGTATTGGCTAGCTGGTAACCACTAACACTTTCTAATCCAGGGTAATTTGCTATTTCATGAGTAAATATCATTTGGCCCCCAATAGTTCCTTCATTTATTATTAAAGTTTTAATATGAGCCCTTGACAGGTAAATCCCTGCCGTTAATCCGGCAGGTCCAGCTCCTATTATTATTGCATCATAATAATTATTTGCATCCATTATTTTTAATTTTTATTTGGTTCTCCAAAATATTTATCAAGTATTATTATTACTTGAGACTTTGTTTGAATGCTTGATGTTGCTTTTACAACTTTCCCATTTTTATAATAAATTGTAAATGGAATACCCATGAAGCCTTGCACTTCTGGTAAATTTCTAATAATATTAGCTTCAAAACTATCAAATTCCATATCGCAAAACTTAACATGCTTATAATCTTCTTCAAGCTCTTCAGCTATTCCATAAACGGGTATACACATAGGCCCCATACGACCACATATAACCATTACATTTTCATTTTCACTGATTATTTTTGTTAGAATATCAGCCGTTTCGATGTGTTTTAAATTTGTGTCTAACATGATTTTTTAATAATTAAATAATTAAATTTTAACTTAAATCTTTAGTAAGATTATGATATGCAAAGATACAGGCAATAAATGCGTTTATTTATTTTTAGGTATAGTAATATAACAACAATGTCGTTGAAATTGATTAACTTTTTTATTGATTTTAATCAATGTACAAAATAATACTAACTTTGACACTTAATAAATAACATAATGAAATGGAAACAATAACCGAGAATGATAGTAAATTTATTTGTGATATTGAAGCTCCTTGTTTTAAAACATTATCGTCTGAAGAGATAGAGTTGATAAGAGGAAGTAAGACACAAGTATTATTTCGAAAAGGAGATAATCTTTCAAAGCAAGGAACATTTGTGTCTTATATTTTATTTATAATAAATGGTTTGGTAAAACAATATATAGAAGGAGGAAATACAAAGACATATAATCTTAGAATTATTAAATCTGGCGAATTTATAGGACTTTCGTCTGTGTTTACGAAACATACTTTTGATTATTCTGCCATTTCTTTAACTGATTGTCAAGCATTTATAATAGAGAAAGATGTTATTACAAAAATTGTCAAGCAAAATAGCACTTTTGGATTTAACATTATAAAAAGATATTGTGAGCAAAACACAAACTTGTTTGATAGTATCAATCATCTTGTTTATAAGCAAATGAATGGGCGCATGGCTAACACATTAATATATATTGATGAAATAAAGATTGAAAATGAAAACATTTTTCAACTTCTTTCACGTAAAGATATTGCAGACTTTGCAGGGATTTCAACAGAAAGCGCAGTAAAATTGCTTAAAAATTTTGAAAAAGATGGATTGATTATGCTTAATGAAAAAGATATAAAAATATTAAATAAAGAAGCCTTAATGCAAATTAGGAAAAATGGGTAATCGTCATTACTAAACACATATTTATGGCACTAAAATTGACGAACTTGAAATTTAAAATATAAAAAATGAAGATATTATGACTCCTTCAACGATATTAAAGATATTTGTAGCCATATTCACTCTATTAATACTTATTACGATAGACTATCCTGTATATAAAAACATTAAGGATAATGTATTGCACAACAAAAAAAGATTATTCACTATTTTTAAAATACTGTATTGGACAATTAGTGGGACATCCTATAGCATGCTAATAATATATTCGATAACTAGACCATACAAAATTCCAGCTGACTATTCTGAGATATTTATTATTATAAACAGCATTGTCTTTATTACATTTTTCTTTAAAATAATAGTATTCCTTTCGATAATGATAAAATGCTTGGTAAGTTTAATTATGCGAGTATTTAAGCTTAACAAAACCATTATTGAAAAAACAAAGCGAACGATTGTAATTTTAGGAACCAGCATAGCTGATTTAATTTTTATCATTCTCTTCTATAATTTATTTTTTAGTGGACAGGATATAGTTATTAAAAGAGTAGAAATTAATTTGCCAGACCTACCTAAGTCTTTTGACAATTACAAAATTATTCAGATATCCGATCTTCATGCAGGCAGCTATTTGAATAATAAAATCATAGAAGACGCCGTAAGCATTATAAATAAAGAAAATGCTGACATGATTGCTTTTACTGGTGACATTGTTAATTTTCAGAGCTCAGAGATGAATGAATATTTGCCTTATCTTAAGCGTTTCAAATCAAAAGATGGGGTATTTGCTGTTATGGGTAATCATGATTATGGAGAGTATGTTTCATGGGATACCTATAAAGAAAAACAAGATGATGTTAGGAATATCATCCGTAATTATAATAAAATAAGCTGGAATATATTATTAAACGAAAACCGTATCATACGAAAGGGTGACGATTCGATTGCTATTATTGGTTCCGAGAATTGGAGTAACAGTAAACGGTTTAAAAGCCCTGGTGATTTGAAAAAAGCAAAAAAAGGAGTTGAAGATGTTGGGTTTAAGATTTTACTTTCACACGATCCTCAGCATTTTGAACTCAAAGTAATAAAAGAAAATAAAGACATACAATTAACTCTATCTGGGCATACTCATGCAATGCAATTTGGCATTGACAACAAATACATAAAGTGGAGCCCTTCTAAATGGGCTTATAAATATTGGAATGGCTTGTATAAAGAAGGGCACCAATACATTTATGTAAATAGAGGCTTGGGGTATGTTGGATTTGCTTCAAGAATAGGGATGTTGCCTGAAATAACTGTAATTACACTAAAGAAATCATCTCAATAAACGTCAGAGTATTTTATATGCATTTAGATTAAAAAAAATAATGTACTTTTGACCTAAATTTGACGTAAGTTTTTTGTAAAAAGATAATTAAAAAAATGGACAACTTTGAATTATATGCAATATCGCCTATTGATGGAAGATATTGGAAAGGTGTTGAGTCACTAAAAAACTATTTTTCCGAATATGCTTTAATACGTTACAGAGTACTAGTGGAAGTTGAATATTTTATTGCTCTTACTGCTGCTCAATTACCTAATCTGAAAGATATAGATAAATCGGATATAGAAACTAAGTTGCGCAATATATACATTAACTTTGAAGAAAGCTCTGCACTTCGCATTAAGGAAATTGAAAGAACTACCAATCATGATGTAAAAGCCGTTGAATATTTCCTTCGTGAAGAGTTTGAAAAAATAGGCATCGCACAATTTAATGAATTTATTCATTTTGGATTAACATCTCAGGACATTAATAACACCGCTGTGCCGATGTCTTTAAAGGATGCTATTGAAAATGTTTACGAACCTCTATTCAATGAATTGCTCAACAGAATTGAACAATTGGCAAAGGAATGGGACAAAATACCTATGCTCGCAAGAACTCACGGACAACCTGCCTCTCCAACACGATTGGGAAAGGAAATATACGTGTTCTACGAGCGTTTACAAAAACAAAAAGAATATCTTAAGGCAATTCCTTTTTCTGCAAAGTTTGGCGGAGCTACAGGGAATTTTAATGCTCATTATGCAGCGTTCCCTAACAATGACTGGATTGATTTTGCTAACAACTTTGTCAATAAAACTCTGAAATTAACAAGAACTCGCACAACAACTCAGATTGAGCATTATGATAATCTCGCTGCATTGTTTGACGCAATGAAGCGTATCAATAATATTATCGTTGACATGAATCGAGACTTCTGGCATTACATTTCTATTGATTACTTCAAGCAAAAGATTAATAAAGACGAGGTTGGTTCTTCGGCAATGCCACATAAAGTAAACCCTATTGATTTTGAAAATTCGGAAGGCAATCTTGGTATTGCCAATGCTTTATTCGAACATTTATCAGCTAAGCTCCCTATATCTCGTTTGCAAAGAGATTTAACCGACTCAACCGTTTTGCGAAACGTTGGTGTGCCAATAGCTCATTCAATCATTGCATTCAAATCAACTCTTAGAGGCTTAAACAAGCTAATCATCAATAACAAAAAAATCGAAAACGATTTAAATGACAATTGGGCAGTAATAGCCGAAGCTATTCAAACCATATTACGAAGTGTTAACTATCCAGACCCTTATAATGCACTAAAACAATTAACCCGAAATAACGAAAAGATTGATGCTACTTCATTGCAAACATTCATCAACAATTTAGATGTTGAAGAATCCGTAAAACAAAAACTTTTAAAGATTACACCTTTTAACTATGTTGGAAAATAAATTCAAGCTTTTCATTTTAATTTTACTCTCTATTCTTTATAAGGAGAACTATGCTCAAAATAAATTCAAATACGCACACCTTAGCGACCCAATTACCTTTAAAGATTCAATAGAGAAAAGATTTACAATTGAAGAGGTTGAAAAATTTGTTTATGCTGATTCAACTAATAATGTTTTGCTTGAAAATGGTTATGCCCAAGCTAAAATATCAAACATCGCCAAATGGGATGCAATCAAAAGCAACGCTATTCCTCAAAAAGTCACTGTTATTTTCACAAAGTATCCAAAAAATAAAGAAGACTGGATTACTAATTTTTACAATCTGCTTGGAAAAAGATTGATCGAACTTTACAAATTAGACTCAACTCTTAACTTTAAAAATATAAAATATCATATTATTCTTCAAACAGCTTGCAACACCGAAGAAGAAACTAAATCATTCTTCCACGGCATCAAAATAGACTATATCAATAAAACATCTAACGTGAGCTATGACACGCTTAAAGTTACCACTCAAACGGATGATTACTCAATGAAACTTATTCGAAATCTAACCGAAAAGAAGCCCGTCAAAGATTCAACACTTTATAAAATCATACAAAGAAACAATGGTTGGAATAATTCTTTATTTGCAATGAATTACACAAACTCTTTCTTTAATGATGAAACGGTTACATTAGTAATAAATAGCGTTATGCTATCAAAAGCAAACAATGCGACCGTTGACTATTTTGTTGTACTTTTTAACAAATCATTCGACCCCTTGGGAAGCAACATCCCAGAGAAAGTCGAAAACGTGTATATCAATAGGTCTTTCAATGCACGAAGCTTTTCTAAAGAAATATCTTTAGCAAAAGAACAATACTCCCAGTGCGAAGCATTCATATCAAAAATGTTTTACGGCAAACAAAACATTAATAATGAAAACATAATCCTTATTGTCAATAACTATTTCGATTATGAATACCTATCTTTAATCGACATGAATGTCCCCATGAAAATAATCGTCAAAAATGCTAAAAAATCTAATGAAATAAACCCTTTATACTTCCTCCTTGCTAAAAAAACTAACGCAACAATTCACACAATCAACAAAGATTACAGCATAAGCGAAGTAAACAAATACTATGAAATTAGTAAAAAAAACGATCCAAATGTAAAAAAGATTGAAGCAGAACTATTAAAAAAAAACATTAAACCATCCCCTTCCGTTCACCAAAAACATAAAAAAACAAAAGAATTATGTTGTCCTAAATTTAATTAAAACCACCAAAGACAACAATCATATACCCTTTATTTTATTTACTTTTTAATTGATTTTATTCTGAAAAGATATTATTTTTGTAGAATAAATAAAGAGTAAAATAAACCCAGCAATATGACAACAGAAAATATATTAATTGCTTTTGGATTAACCCTCTTTGCAGGTCTTTCAACAGGTATTGGAAGTTTTTTAGCATTCTTTTCAAAAGGAAATAGCCCCCGTTTTCTTGCAATGTCATTAGGATTTTCCGCAGGAGTAATGATATACGTATCAATGGTAGAAATATTTCAAAAATCCAAAATCGCATTAACTGGCGTTTATGGAGATTTTACAGGATACTTATACACAATAATATCCTTCTTCGCCGGAATTGCAGTAATCGCAATAATCGACAAGCTCGTCCCATCATACGAAAACCCTCACGAAATTAAAAGCATGAATGACACTGAAGCTGACAATAAAAACAAATTCTATCGAATGGGACTATTCTCCGCTCTTGCAATAACAATACATAACTTCCCTGAAGGATTAGCTACATTTATTGCAGCACTGCAAGATCCTAAACTTGGCGTAGGCATTGCAGTTGCCATTTCAATACATAATATCCCAGAAGGCATTGCCGTGTCTGTTCCAATATACTATGCAACAAAAAGTAAGAAAAAAGCATTTGCATTCTCATTCGCATCTGGGCTTGCAGAACCCCTTGGAGCATTAATCGGATTTTTCATACTATTCCCTTTCATTAATGATGCACTACTCGGCTTTGTCTTTGCATCCGTCGCAGGTATAATGGTATACATATCACTTGATGAATTACTCCCAACAGCTGAAAAATACGGCGAACACCATATTGCAATCTACGGACTAATTGCTGGAATGGCAGTAATGGCTATAAGTTTACTACTATTCGTTTAAAACGCGAATAAAATTAAAATATTAAATTATCAGAGGAAGTAAAAAAAAATAAAGATGTAATCTTAGATTGTTTTAAAATTTTATTCAGGTAATATTTAATTTTCTCCCACCTACTTTATATATTTAAAATTATATTTAGTTAGTAAGGATTCTTTATTTTTGTGTAACATTTTTTTTCTTTTTTAGTCTTATGATTTTAAAATGCAGAAAATTATATAAATGACTGATTCAGAATTTAACAAGATTGTAGAAATGTATTCGGATAGTATATATCGTTTTGTACTAAAAAGTTTGAGGGATAAAAATACTGCCAAAGATTTAATGCAAGATGTTTATGAAAGAGTATGGATAAAAAGACAAAATGTTAACATTGAAAAAGCAAAGTCTTATTTGTTTACAACAGCTTATCATTGTATGATTGATTTAATAAAACAAAAAAATAGGTTTGTTTCCATAGAAACAGCTAATATTGAAAAAAATGAAACTGTGATAATTGAAAATAATTACAATAATATAAAGGAAATTATTGATGAACTTAGCAACAAATTGCCAGAAATTCAAAAGATGGTTTTAATGTTAAGAGATTATGAAGATTATAGTTATGAAGAAATAGGAAAAATAACAGGATTAACAGAATCACAAGTAAAAGTTTATATTTATAGAGCTAGGATTTTTCTAAAAAATAATTTAAAACGTTATCAACATTTAATTTTTTAAAAATGAAAATAAATAGAGAGAATTACGAATCATTTTTTTTAGATTATATAGATGGTAATCTTAATCCAGAACTTTACAATCAACTAATTGTTTTTTTGGAAAATAATCCAGATTTAAAAGAAGAACTCAATACTTATTATAATATAAAATTAAGTAGTGTAAACTATTCAGGTCCAAAAGATATTTTAACAAGATCTAATGAACATGGAATAAGCGATATTGATTTTAATCTTTTAAGATATATAGATGGAGAAATGAATGGAGAAGAATTAAACAACTTTATCGCAAGACTCGAAAATGATAAATATTTGAAGAGGGAATTATTGTATTTAGAAAATGTAAAACTTGAAAAAGAAAAAATAATATACCAAGAAAAGAAAAAATTAAAAAAGAGCTTAATTATAAGTTCTCGTAATTTTTTATATTATGCTATTGGTGTTGCCGCAAGCGTATTAATAGTCATATTGTTTTTTAACCAAAATACCAAAGAAGGATATATTATTAAAAAATTCGCAAATAACACTAAAAAAACAAATAGCATAAATAATAATGTTGATAGCTCCTCTATAAATAATGCCATAATTATACAAAATTTATTAATAGCATCAAAAAACAACTCTTATAAAAAACAACATAATGATAATAAAGCAAGAAAGTTTAAACAATCTGACATTATAGAAAAAAAGGAAAGAATAAAATCAGAAAACAACTTTTATTCATTAAATAACACTGCGGATGCAAAAGACTCTATCCTTTTGCTTGCAAATACTAAAGATAGTCTGACTTTACTTGAAAACAATGCAATAGTAAATAATATATCAACAGAGTCTCTCCTTGAATTAAGCAGTTTAAAAGAAGAGAATAAATTACAAGCAAGTGATTCATTAATTGCCCAAAATGAAAATACAGCGAAAGAATATAATTTATCTAAAATTTCATTTAAATCATTGCTTAACATCTTTAGAAAAAACAAAAATGCAAAAGGTAAGTACTATTTTAACATCCAATTTAATAAAGAATATGAAATAGCTTTGCTCGAAATTAAAATAGGAGAATTGCACATAATAAAAAAATAAAAAAACATACAATAAATGTAACTTAATTTTATTACAAAAAGTCTTACAACAAAATTAATAAAACATTAAATCACAAGCAAAAATGAGAACTAATTTAAATTTTATTTCATTGTTTTTTATAACAATAATAAGCATTACATCTGTAGCTCAAACAACAGGAGATAGTATCCCTGATTCAAAAAAAGACACAACTATAATTAGGTTAAACAAAAACACAATTTACATAATAAAAAATGAACATAAACAAACACAAATTAATGACACAATAAAAAATTATAAAACAAATAAATTTCATACTGCTTTATCAATAAACGACCTTACATTAGGAATAAACGGATTGATTAATAACAATATAGAGTTAAGAGATATATCTGAAAATTTACAACAACAATATGGAAAATCAATTAATTTTAAACTTAAATTTTTTACATTTAGTTACAAAAAAATTAGAGATGGACAAATTAAAATAGCACCAAACTTAAAATTAGGATTTGCAAGTCTGGAATTAGAATATGCAAATTACAGATTTAATAGTAATTATAAACTTCAAACAAATACAAACCATTTAACATTAAAAGAAAATACCGAAAATGACTATTACAAAAACAAACTCACTGTTAGCTATATTAATCTACCTGTAACTTTTAATTATAAAGTAAAAAAAACTCCTTTTGTATTCACTGCTGGAATAGATTGCGGAGTCAGACTTCGTTCTCATACAAAAGTTGTTTATTATTCGGGTAATTCAAAAAACAAAAGAAAAGAGCACGATGATTTTAATTTAAATAATTTTAAATATGGTGTTACAGCAGGAATTAGTTTAAAAAATCATTTTGGAATCTTCGGTAACGTATCTCTAAGCACTCTATTTAAAAGTAATCAAAATATTGATTTATATCCTTTTTCAGTTGGAATTAGACTGTTTTAAACAAAAAAAAGAGACACCAAAGTTATGATGTCTCTTCAAAAATTGTAATTTTTATTTGAACAATTTTAATAATTATTTTATTTGAACAATTTTTTTGATAACAACTTCATTGTTGAATATAAAACGAACAAAGTAAATATTGCTGTTGTCGTTATTCGATAAAGAATTTGTTATAGTATGATTCCCTTCAGTTTCATATTTGTTTGCAATAGTGCTTATTTTTTGTCCTTTTAGGTCAAATAATTCAATAGTAACATTTCCATTTTGAGGAATGTTGTATTCAATTGAGAAGTTTTCATTAAATGGATTTGGATAAACATTAAAGTTGGAAGAGATACTCGTTTTGCTTGTAACATTTTGTTGAATACTTTTTGGTTTTAAGGTATAAAATTGTTGTATTCCACTAAAATTAGAATATTCTGTCCCTTCTACATTACAGAAAGCTCTTATTTGCCATTCGTAAGTTGATATTGGTAGTAATTGGTCTGCTTCATTGCAAACAGCGCAACCAATTTGTTGTTCCGAAGACTGCTCATTAATATTTATATACATCCATGCACCGTTTTGAATTCTCCATCTTAATAAATAATGGTCAGCTTTTGGCACAGTATCCCATTTTAATATTGCATAAGTAATTCCAACTTCTTGAGATAAACTACTTATGTCTGCGCAACTTTGAGAAGTTGTGAATTTAAATAAGTTTGTAAAGTCGGAAATTGAGTTATTATTGCAGATAGTTCTTATTTGCCATTCATATTCCGTGTTAGAAGTTAAACCATTTATGGTTGCAATGCGAATACCAGATGGTGCATTATAATAACTCCAAGCATCTGGACCTGCTTTTACTCTCCAGCGAATCATATATATACTATCATTGCTAACAGGAACCCAATTAAAAGTTACTTGAGTTGATTTTAAGTTGCTAACGTTAAGATATTCTGCTTGTGTGCATAAGGCCACATTGTTTGTTGTAAATTCACTTCCCACTAAATTTGTAAAGTCAGAGTAGAACCCTCCTACACAGAATTTTCTTATTTGCCATTCATATTCTGTATCTGATGTTAAATCCCCTATAACTATTGACGATTGTCCTGCCGTTGCAGTATAGTATCTCCATGCTTCCGGCCCTGCTTTTACTCTCCAACGTACCATGTATGATACTGCATTGATATCATTTATCCAGTTTAATTTTGCAGTGCTTGTTGATACATTATTTACAATTAGAGAAGTGGCGATGTTACATGTATTTGTAATTTCCTCCTGGGTTGTAAATATGTAGTCAGTCATACATGAATAAGTACTTGAATCCTTAAATTGTCTTATTTGAAAAACATATTCAGTATTTGCTTCTAATGAATTAATAAGAATAGAGGTATCCGATGAATTTATTGTAAAATATCTTGTCCAGGTAGATTCAGTTGTTTTCTTCATTCTTGCCATATAACTTGTAGTCTCTATGTTTCTATTCCAATTTAAAACAATTGATTTGTTTGTATTATTTACCTCTGTTATATTTGATACTTCTGGGAAGTAAGCAGGTTCAAATAAACTCATAGTGTCTTTAGTATAACAGCCATTTATACCAATTGCAGTAACAATATAATCACCTCCTGACAAATCATAAATGCTATCTTCAGTTGAGCCGTTTGACCATACATACATGTAATCTTTATTATTTCCAAGCATTATTACTGAGCCAAAGCCATCAAAACTTCCATTACAGGTTACTCTTCCTGTTGTGTTAAATGAACTTATTATTGGTAACTCATTTACTGTAACAATAACAGTATCTTGAATAGTGCACGCACCAGTAGTTCCTGTAACATAATAAGTTGTAGTTGTAACTGGATTTACAGATATTTTTGCTGTTATAGCTCCTGTATTCCATAAGTATGAAGTTGCACCAGTAGCACTTAAAGATTTTATATCTCCAGCACATATAGTTTGGTCAGCTCCAGCATCAACACTACATGTCAAAATTTCTTGAGGAGAAGTATAAGCTCTAATACATAAATTTCTAGCATATGCAGTTCCTCCTCCAATAGCTGTCCATGAAGAAGAATTATAACTAATCCAACACTTCTCTGTTTGTATAACTGGAGTGCAACCAGATGCAGATTCTGTTGTTAAAGGATAATTATAAGTAGGAGTAACATACTTTACTCTTATGTAAAAATTATTGCCTGTGGATATATTCACGGAAGAAGGAAGATTAATAACATGATACCCAGGATAGTCACAAAAAGCAGATACAGTAGCTAAAATACCTGTGGTACTATCTAGAACATCTATTGTAATATTTGCACCAGCACTGTTTATCCATGTTCCTACTTTATCAACTTTTTCATTTCCTTCTGCTGTAAATTTTGTTAACCCATAAGCTATTGTATCATTGTAACCAAAACTTCCAGTCCACCCAAAATTATCATAAAAATACTGCTTTATTTCTGGATTGTAATCCATTTTTGTTGGAAAATAAGCTACAGAAGTATTTACTTTTGTATCATTATATGATATGTAAAAATATCCTGATTCTCCCCAGTAAGTTCCCCAGCTATTTTTTATTATCCAAGCACCAACACCTCCTGCTGTAATTTTAGTATCATCCCAACCTACTAATAATACGGCATGATTTGTAGAATTAGAAGTAGCACCACCATAAAAATAAGTCTTGTCAACAGAATTATAAGAAGAATCCTCCCAACGCATATTAGTGTATAAGCCCCCATAGTCAAGTAAAGCCTGCTTTAATATCTCTGGAGTATTTATTAGAAATCTCGCTTCCATAACAAAAGCTGCAGGTTCTATGTCTGGATTACAATCATGAACAGTTGTACTATATACATCAAGACTATCATAAACAGGACCTTTTAGTCTTGATAAATATGCCATAGATTTAAAATGATTACCACCATCACAAGGTGCACTAGTAAAACCATGGCAATTTTTTAAATTATTTTCAGATAAATCATAAGTTCCATAACCATTTTTTTTCCAATAAGATTCTATAGACCCCATTGTCGCAAAAGTCCAACAAGCACCACAAGAGCCTTGATTTTTAGGAGGTGTAACCAAATCGTAGTCCCTTAAATCATAACTTTCAGGAAAACCTAATGTTTTAGGGGCATATTTTGCTCCATTTTTTATTATATAACTAAAATTAGGTTTTTCTGCAGAAGGTATTTCTCCTAATCCAAATCCATCCTTTGTTACGTTTGATGTTTGTATATATTCCACAAAATATTTATTTAAAGGGGCTTCTTGAGGTAAAATATTTTGAGAATAAAGCGTATTACTTATAATAAATAAGTAAGCAAATATGCTCAAGATTAACTTTGTAAACAATTTCTTTTTCATAAACAGATTATATTAATTAATAAAAAACTGATACAAATTAACAAATTAACACAATAAAAACCAAATCTATTTTAAAATAAATGTGTTTTTAAGAATAAACCGTAAGTTTATCTATTTAAATAAAGTATTCTAAAAATATAGACGAACATGTTTTAAATCATTTTTTTGTAAAATAAAAATTATTAAACAATGATTACCCTAATAATTGTAGTTAAATAACACAATAAATGGCATAAAACAAGACCTCTCCGTAAAAATATTACGCATAAAATACCAAGTGGATACACGTGTAGAAATATAAAATGTAAATTAAATTAAAAACGAGTGTTAGCACTCTGTTTTATAAGTTAACCTTGCCGTAAATTTGCACAGATTTATAATCAAAATAATATGAAAAAAACAATAGCAATAATTGAAGATGACCGTATAGCAAGAGAATCTATAAAAGATATCCTTGAAATAGAAGGCTACAATGTTCTTACTGCTAAAGATGGAGTAGAGGGATATCGTATTATTAAAGAATATATTCCTGATTTAATTCTATGTGATATTTCAATGCCTAAATTAAATGGTTATCAATTGTACGAACAATTACAAACTAAAAGTTCTCTTTTTGTAATTCCTTTTATTTTTTTAACAGCTAAAGCTAGAAAAGAAGATATAAAAACAGGATTAAGGCTTGGCGTGGATGACTATGTTACAAAACCTCTTGATTATGACGAACTGTTGGGAACAATTTCAAGACGTTTAAACAAAAGAGCATTAATAATTAATGAAACAGAAGAAAGATTTAAAATATTTTATGAAAATACTTTAACAGGTATATTTATTCTAGAAAAAGATAAAATAGTATTTGCTAATCCTAAGTTTTACAGTATTATTGGTTATGAAGTAGATGATCTTAATAATGAAGAATTGCTAAACATTATAGATTTAAAAAATAGAACTGATTTTATTCAAAATATAAATAATTGTTATAAAGGAATTGATAAAAATTTCTTTTCCGAATTAAATATAATTTCAAAAGATAAACAGTTAAAAAGGGTTCAGATTTTTGCAGGTATTTCCACAAAAAATGGGAAAAAAGTTATAGTAGGTTTACTAATGAAAAGTCATTATGAAAGCATTAATAATAAAGAAAAAATAGTTGTTGATGACTTAAAAATAACTAATAAACAAATAAAAATAACGGAAAATATAAACAACAAACAAATTGTTTGTATTCAATTAGCAGGAGATTTATCAATAAAAAATACTCAAAATATAAAAGAAAATATAATCCCAGTATTAAATAAATATTCAATATTTGAAATTAATCTTATTAATGTTGAAAATATAGATCTAACATTTTTGCAATTATTATATTCTATTAAGAAAAAAATTGAAAAAGATAAGAAAAAAATTATATTTAATACTGAAATCCCTGACGATATGAAAATGTTAATAGAACTTTCTGATTTTTACGAAATATTAAAATAAACTTAAATGTATGAAAAAAATAATGATAATAGAAGATGACAAAACTGCAAGAGAATCAATTGTTGACATCTTACAAATGGAAAATTATGAAGTGTTTTCCGCTGATAACGGAAAAACTGGGTTAGAAATTTTAAAACAAATTAATCCAGATTTAATATTATGTGATATAGCAATGCCTAAAATGAATGGTTATGAAGTTTATAAAGAAATTCAGGAAGATGACAATCTTTCTATTATTCCTTTTATATATCTGACTGCCAGAGCAGAAAAAGAAGATATTAAATTTGGATTAAGACTAGGTGTTGACGATTACATAACTAAACCTTTAAATTTTGATGAATTATTATCAACAATATCAAGAAGACTAAAGAAAAGAGATAGAATAGTTAAAGAAACAGAAGAAAAATACAAAACTATATTCGAGAACAGTGTAACAGGTATTTTTATATATAGCGAACAATCTACAATAAGCTATGCAAATTTAAAATTTTTAGACATCTCTGAATATGATGATTATTCCCAAATAGATGTTATTAATCTATTCGACAAAGAAGAACAAAAAGAAGCTTTGTCAAAGCTAAATTCATGTTTGCTTGGAACAACAAAAAATGTAATTATGAACACAAAAATAATTACCAAAACAAAGAACGTTAAACCTGTTCAACTATATGCTAGTCATACAGTAAAAGACGGCATAGATAGTGTTGTTGCTATAATCCAAGAAAGTGATTCTACTAATAATTTTGACATAATCAAAAATAATAATCAAATTAATAAAATAGCACTTATTGTTGCTAATAAAGATAGTGTTAGAACTATGGTTATAAAATCAATGCTCGCAAGTGAAATAATTGATATTATTGAAATGAAAGATGAATTAAACTCAATAAAAAGCCTAGAGCAAGACGAATATGATTTAATTATAAGCGATATTGATATGATTAGCACTGATGGAACTAGTTTAGTTAAAGAAATAAGAAAAATACAAATTTATAAAAACACCCCTGTAATAACATTTTCAACTCCCTTAAATTTTTAATAAAAATATAATGAAAACCCGTAAAGCATTAATTGTTGATGATTTCCTTAGCATACGAACTGTAATGAAAAGTATTTTAATTAGAGATAATATAGATGTTACAACTGCTGAAAATGGAAAAGCAGCATTAGCTTTTACTGAAAATGAAACTTTTGATATTATTATTTCTGATTTAGATATGCCTATAATGGATGGACTAACTTTTTTCAAAGAACTAAGAAAAGATACAAAACATTTAAGCACTCCTTTAATAATACTAACAACTAATGCTGCTAATCAGGAAAGACATAAAAAAGATATTGAGCAAATTAATCTTTTTGCATGGATAATTAAACCTTTTGATTTTTTGGATTTTAGAAATATTGTAAATAAAGCTCTTAAATAATGGATCAATTTCAAAAAATATTTATAGACGAGGCTAGTGATTTAATTCAAAGTCTTGAATCATTAACTATAGAGATAGAAAAAGAGCCTGAAAACAAAGATATTATAGCTCAGGTATTTCGTGTTATGCACTCTTTAAAAGGAGCAGCAGGAATGTTTAGTTTTCAAGTAATTAGTGATTATACTCATAATCTTGAAACTATTTATGACCAAGTTAGAAATAACATTATTAAAATAGATAAAGATCTTATAAATATTACTTACAAAAGTGTTGACCATTTGAGAAATTTATTATCAGATCCAAAATTGTCAGATAAAAATATCAAATACACCCATGAAAACTTGTTATCAGAAATTAATGATTTTATTAATTCGACAAATATTGATTATGATCAAATAGAAAATAATATCAAAAATGATAACAAACTTGAAAATTTTAATAACACTTATTACATTTATTTCAAACCTAATGAAAACATATTTATTAATGGAACAAACCCTCTATTTATACTATCAGATTTAAACGAACTTGGAAAATGCAAAGCATTCAAAAAAATTAACAATATTCCTCCACTTGAAGAACTTGAAGTTAAAAAATCATATTTTTCATGGGAAATAATACTTACCACAAATCTCAATATAAATGAAATCAGAGAGGTATTTATTTTTATTGAGGATAATTGCGATCTAAATATAATTAAAATAGCAGATTGTAATCTTGTAGATGCCCCATTTTTAAATGAATTTCTAGAACACGCTCGATTATCAGATGTTACTATGGATATTGAATGGCTAAAAAATAGAGCTTTAGATTGTTGCTTAAATTATAATAACTCCAAAAATGAAGAATTTAAAAGTGGTGGAACTCAAATAGAATCAAATGATCAAAATATATTTACTATAAATGACAAAAATACAGACGAAAAATCACTTAAAGAAAAAATACGTTCTAATATAGATAACTCGGAAAACTATATCAAACAAACAACAAAATCTAATATAAAAGTATCTTCCGAAAAAATTGATGAACTAATGAATTTAGTCAGCGAACTGGTTACAACTCAGGCTGAACTTGGAGTACTTGCAAATCAAAGTGGAATAACAAGACTTACAACCGTTGCAGAAAATATTGAAAAAATATCAAGGCGTTTAAGAGATAATGCTCTAAATATATGTTTAATCCCTTTAGAAGAGGTAATCGTTCAGTTTAAACGCTTAGTTCGAAATCTTTCTATAGAGTTGAACAAAGAAATTATCTTTGTAACAGAAGGAACTGAAACCGAACTTGATAAAAGAATTATAGATAATATTCGTGAACCTTTTGTTCATATTCTAAGAAATGCTATTGATCATGGAATAGAAGATACCCAAACAAGAATAAAATCAGGAAAACCAAAAGAAGGAAAAATAACACTAAAAGCATACTATTCTGGAGCTGAAGTTCATATTCAAATAATTGATAATGGAAAAGGTATAAATCCAGATGTTATCAGAAAAAAAGCCATAGATAAAGGAATTATAAATAATTCAACAATACTTACAAAAAAAGAAATTTTAGAATTAGTTTTCCATCCAGGATTTTCTACTGCCGAAAAAATCACAGATGTTTCTGGACGTGGTGTTGGAATGGATGTGGTAAAAAGAAAAATTGAAGAAATAAAAGGAATCGTTGAAATTGATTCTGAAATTGGAATAGGAACTACAATTACAATAAAATTACCATTAAGTCTATCTATAATAGACGCATTGTTAGTTAAGATAGGCTGTACTCATTTTTTAATACCTCTACAATATGTTATTAAATGCGATGAAGCTACTAATAAAGATATAGAAAATTCAATAAACAATAGATTGATTATTGATGATGAACCTATATCCTTTATTAATCTTAGACATGAATTCCAAATAAAAGAAAATCGCCCACAGATAGAACGTTTGATTATTGTCAAATATGAAGATGTTAAGTTAGCTTTGGTGGTTGATTCTATTGTTGGGGAACATCAGGCTGTTCTTAAGCCTCTTGGAGAAATTAAAGCGCATCAAGATATAATCTCTGGAGCAAGCATACTCGGAGATGGAAGTGTGGCTCTAGTTATTGACACTAGTAAATTGATAAAATTCTATTATTTTAAAAAGAAAAAAGAAGTAATTAATATTAAATCAAATAACAATTATTAAATTATGGATAACAAAGAAACAGAATACACTAAAGATTCGTATTTAGCTTTTCGATTAGGTGGAGAGATCTTTGCCGTTAGTGTTCATAAAGTATTAGAAATACTAGAGTTACAAGTTATTACAAAAGTGCCACATACTCCTCAATATATGAGAGGAGTAATTAATATGAGAGGGGAGGTTATTCCTGTGGTTGATACAAGAATAAAATTCAATATGTCTGTAAGTGATGATACGGTAAGAACTGTTATTATTGTTTTAGACTTATTCATTAAAAATAAAAAAGTAATCATTGGTGCTGTCGCTGATTCTGTTAAGGAAGTATTAGAAATAACAGAAGCTCAAATTAAAGATGCCCCTGAGATAGGTAGTAATTATAACACCGAATTTATTAAAGGCATGATTAAATCATCTGATGATAAATTTATTATGTTGTTAGATATTGATGCCGTATTTGCATCAGAAGATATTGAACTAATAAGAGACATTAGCGATATAAATATAGTAAACACTCAAGTAAATAATTTATAAATATAAATAATAAGGAGAAAAGAATTATGATTAACAACTTATCAATAAAGCTAAAACTTATAATAAGTTTTATAATAATGGCAATTTTAGCTGCTATAATTGGTTATATGGCCATTAATAGAATTAACATCATAAACAATGCTGATGCAGAATTATATGAGGTTGTTACCTCACCTCTTGGTAACTTAGTTTTTTTAGAAAGTAGTTTGCAGAAAGCAAGAATAGCAACGCGAGATATGATAATTGAAAATGAACCTAAAGAAATTGAGGAACATATATCTCAAGTGGAAGGTTATTTAAATAAAATGGATGAAGAAGCTGCTATATATAAAAAAAGCATACGAACAGAAGAAGGAAGAGCAATATTTAAAGCTTACCAAGACGCTAAATTAATCTATCAAAATGATTTAAAACAATTATGCAAATTAGCATTATTAAATGACGATGTCGTTACTAATAATGAAATGGAGCATGGAGGTATTGCTAAAACAGTTATTGATGTTGACAAAGCTGTCAAGATGTTAGTTGATTTTAAGATAAATGAAGGAAGTATCATTAAGGCTGACAATTCATTAATTACAAATAATGCTATAAATTATATGATAATATTAATTGTAATCTGTGTAATTTTAGCTATAACTTTAGGATTATTAATTGCTGCTAATATTTCTAAAATAGTCAAAACAATTATTAGTGAAGTAAATTCATTAGTTAATGCTGCCACAAAAGGTCAATTAGACAAAAGAGGAGCTCCAGAAAAAATTAATTTTGAGTTTAGAGAAATTGTTGTTGGCTTTAACAAAACCCTTGATGCCGTTATTCATCCCCTAAATGTAGCAGCTGAATATATTGATAGAATAGGAAAAGGAGACGTGCCTGCAAAAATTACAGACAACTATAACGGTGATTTTAATGAAATAAAAAATAGTTTGAATTCCTGCATTGATTCTATAAATCTATTAATAAGTGATATTAACGAAATCTCAGATGATATATCTATTGGTAAAATTAACTCAAGAACTGATGTGAAAAATCACAATGGAGATTATGCAAAAATAATGCAAGGTGTTAATACTACTCTGGACACACTTGTATGGTTTATGGACAACATGCCAACACCTGCTATGATTATAGATAATGAATTTAATATTCATTTTATGAACAAAGCTGGAGCAGGTTTAGATAATAAAACAGGAAAAGAACTTACAGGAAAAAAATGTTATGATCATTTCAAAACAGGCGATTGCAAAACAGATAAATGTGCCTGTTATCGTTCAATTCAAAGCGGGTCAAGTGCAAGCAGTGAAACTTTAGCAAAACCAGGAAGTCACAGTTTAGATATTGCTTATAATGCAATCCCAATAAAAAATAAGGATGGGGTTGTTGTTGGAGCCTTTGAGGTTGTAATGGATCAGACAGAAGTAAAAACTGCAATGCGTCGAGCTGAAAAAGTCAATAAATATCAAGGAAATGAAGTTAACAAACTAATAGATGGGCTAACAAAAATGTCTGAAGGTAATTTTGATTTTTCTATAGAAGTTGCCAATCCTGATGAAGAAACTCAAAAAGCATATGAAAACTTTGATGCAATTAACAATTCTGTTAAACAATCAATAAAAGCTATTTCTAATTTTGTAAATGACATGAACTATATGTCAAAAGAACATGATTTGGGCGATATTGATGTAGCAATAGATATAAATAAATTTAGAGGAGCTTATCAAAATATGGCAGATGGAGTAAATAAAATGGTTGCTGGTCATATCTCTGTTATAAAAAAAGCTATGGCTTGCGTTGCTGAATTTGGCAAAGGTAACTTTAATGCAGAACTAGAAAAATTTCCAGGAAAAAAAGCATTTATAAATGAAACTATAGAAGAAGTAAGACGCAACCTTTTAATATTTAACGTAGAATTAGGAAATCTTATTGATGCAGCTAAAGCTGGAGAATTATCAAAAAAAGCAAATGCGGATGCATTTGTTGGAGACTGGAAAAAATTAACAAATGGAGTTAATGAAATAATCGAAAACATAATAAATCCATTAAATATTGCATCTGTCATGTTAGAGAAAATGTCAAAAGGCGATTTGACTGAAAAAATAACATCTGATTTTAAGGGCGATTTTAATAAAATAAAAGAAAGTTTAAACTCATTAAATGATGCATTATCAAGAATAATTGGAGAAATTAAAAGTGGTGCAGAAAGTGTCGCTTCTGCTAGTCAGGAAATGAGTTCTACAGCTCAAGAAATGTCACAAGGAGCATCAGAACAAGCTTCGTCTGCAGAAGAAGTGTCTTCTAGCATGGAACAAATGGCTGCTAATATACAACAGAACACTGATAATGCACAACAAACAGAAAAAATAGCTCTTAAAGCAACTGCAGACATTGTTGAAGGAAGCAAATCAGTTGAAATTACGGTTAGTTCTATGAAAGAAATAGCTGATAAAATCTCTATTATTGGAGAAATAGCAAGAAAAACAGACCTGTTAGCAATAAATGCAGCCGTTGAAGCGGCTAGAGCTGGGGAACATGGTAAAGGATTTGCTGTGGTTGCTGCCGAAGTAAGAAAACTCGCAGAAAGAAGTCAAATTGCTGCTGATGAAATAAATGAAGTGTCGAAAAATAGCGTAAATATTGCAGAACGTTCTGGAAAACTATTAGCTGAAATAGTTCCAGATATACAAAAAACAGCCAAACTTGTTCAAGAAATTTCTGCAGCAAGTATAGAGCAAAATTCAGGAGCTAATCAAGTAAATTCTGCAATAACTCAATTAAATCAAGTAACACAACAAAATGCAGCTTCTTCTGAAGAAATGGCAACAAGTTCTGAAGAATTATCAAGCCAAGCTCAACAATTATTAGATACTGTTTCGTTCTTTAAAATAAATGATATTTTCTCAACTAACCAGAAAGTTAAAAAAGATATAAATATTACACATCAAAAGAAAGCGACTGTTTATAAATCAGAAAGAAATATACCAAAACAAAATGGTGTAAAAATAAATATGGGAAATATGCCAAGTATAGATGATGAGTATGAAAAGTTTTAGTTTTTAGTGATTATAGTTAAGTATGACGACCTGACAGAAAATAAATAGAAATCTGTCAGGTTTTTTTAGAAATGATAAATTTTAAATAATAATGTTAGAAAATAAAACGAAAATATTAATAATAGAAGATGATCTAAACATCCTTGAAACAACTGCAGAGTATCTCTCATTAGAAAATTACAATGTTATTAAAGCAACAGATGGAGATGAAGGTATAAAAATGGCTATAAAACATTTTCCTGATCTTATTCTTTGTGATATTAATATGCCTAAAGTTAATGGATACGACGTTTTTCTAACTTTGCAAAACAATTACTTTACTAGCCTTATTCCTTTCATCTTCCTAACAGCAAAATCAGAAAAAGAAGATATTTTTAAAGGAATGCAACTTGGAGCAAATGACTATATTGTTAAGCCATTTAATTATGATATTTTGCTTAACACCATAAAAATACGTTTGCAAAAATATGGCAATTTAATAAATACAAATGAAGAAAAGTTTTCAGCTATTATAAAAAATTCTGCTGATTGGATCTGGATTTCTGATATGTATGGAAACATTACTTTTTCTAATGATGTATGCGAAGAAATTACTGGCTTTAATAAAAATAACATTCTTGGGAATACTATATTAGACTATATCCCTATATATGAATTTGCAGATATTAGTAGTAATCATAATACTAAATTCAATAAAGAAAAACTTAAAAATAATTTTGAACATGTAGTTAAAAGAGCTGATGGAACAAATGTAAATGTCGACGTTAGCACATCAATTATTCTTAATAATGAGAATAAAGTGGCAGGAATTGTGGGTACTCATAGAAATATAACAGCGAAAAAACAAATAGAGACTCTTGAAAAAAATATAGAAATAGCAAAAACAGCGTCTCTCTTAAAACAACAATTTCTTGCAAATATGAGCCATGAAATGCGCACACCTTTAAATTGTATTATTGGCATGCTTGATTTTATGTTAAAAACCGAACTTAATGATAAACAGTTAAATTATGCAGAAACTATAAAAAGTTTCTCAGAAACTCTTTTAAAGATTATTAATGATATTCTTGATCTTTCAAAAATAGAATCAGGAAAATTTGATCTAGAAAATGTTAATTTTAAGGTTGAAGATATCTTTGAAAACTCAAAATCGGTATTTAATTCTTTAGTAAAAGGGAAAAATATAGAATTTGTTGAGGTCACTGATGAAGCTATTCCTGAGCATATATTTGCAGATAAAATGCGCATAAATCAAATAATCACAAACTACATATCAAATGCAATAAAATTTACCGAAACAGGAACAATTACTATAAAATATACATTATTAAACAAATTAACTACTGACAATAAACTAGAAATAAAAGTTGAAGTAATAGATACCGGGAAAGGGATTAGTAACGAAAATATAGAAAAACTTTTTAATACTTATTCTCAATTAAATAATTCAAGAATAAAAAATGTTGAAGGAACTGGATTAGGATTATCTATCTGTAAAAAATTAGCTGAACTTATGAATGGCGAAGTTGGCGTTTATAGTGAAATTAATAAAGGTAGTAATTTTTGGTTTACTTTTGAAGCAGAAAAAGTAGCTAAGTTTGAAGAAGTAATATCTAAAATTGACAATAATGATTTTGAAGGAATTAAATTAAATCTTAATATCCTATTAGTAGAAGATAAATATATTAATCAAGCAATGACAAAACTTCTTCTTAAAGATGCTAATTGCCAAATTGATATTGCTGAAAATGGCCAAATAGCATTAGAAATGTACAAGCAAGATAAATATGATATTATTCTTATGGATATTCAAATGCCTATAATGGATGGTATTACAACAACTTCTATTTTAAGACAAAGATATAAAAAACTACCTCCAATTATTGCCGTAACAGCAGATGTAATTGATTTAGGTTCTAAAGAACTTACTAATAAAGGGTTTGATGATTTATTACCCAAACCAATTACAATTGAGTCTATTTATACTAAATTACTAAAGTGGAAAGAATTTTTATAAATTTGCATTTTATTATTTAATACTTTTTAATCCTTCGTTTGCAGATGCATCATCAGGTTGAATAATTAACACTTTGTTAAACAACACGGCAGCTTCTTTTGTTTTCCCTAACTTAAAAGATGTCCAAGCAAGCATTAGCGTCGCATCATAGTCAAAAGGATAAAGATTTGCAACTTTTTCAAAATGTTTTAATGCATTTTGATAATCTTTATTACCATAATAAATATTTCCTAATCTATAATTAGCGGTAGTATTATTAGGGTCAATCTTTAAAATATCATTATATTGTTTTTTTACAATTTCCCAATTACCAAGTGCTGATGCTGGCAATACTAATCCTAATTTTGCTTCTATTGAATATGCTTTAAGCATTATTGATTTATTATAATAAGACGAAGATTCTGTAAAAAGTCCTGACATATAATAAAGCCAACCTAGTCTAAGGTTAATTTCATAAGATTTTTCATCATAATTTTTTTTGATTGCTTCTATAGCATTATTATATTCGCCTTTTTTCTCAAAAGCATAGCTGTTTTTAAAAGAGTTTGACAAGTTTTGAGCAAAAACATTGCTTGTTAATGCAATAGCAACGAAAAAAATAATTAGTCTTCTTAGTTTAGTTTCCATTTTATACCTCCAAATATTAAGTAATCATTAAATAAAATATTGTTCTTTATTGTAAAATTTATGTTTTCAGGAACATTATTGTACATGAAAACATCTTTGTTAATTTGTTGAATCGTTAAAGATAGTTCAATTTTTCGAGAAGGATAGTAATATAATCCAAAATTTATTATTTGCTTTATTTCTTCATTTATATTGTTTATATTATAATAAAGATTTCCATTGTTTAAATTAAAAAAGCTATGATTTCCTTTTGATATATTTGCCTCACAATATAATTTTGTAAATAATTTTGTAACAATACCTATTTTATAAAGTCCTTTTGTTTCAAATTGGTTATTTAAAACCTGATATGTCCCAAAAATATTAGTATTTAAATTATTAAAAGGATATACATTTAAACTAAAACCTATCTGATTATTTCTAAAAGAACTTGATTTGGCAAAAGAATAATTTATTTCTGGTTTGAATATGTTAATCTGTTTGTATATTTTAAACGCAAATAAATAATCATTGAAAGAACTTGATTGCGTTCTAAATGTATTTAAATCTAAAAAACTACTCTCCTTATTTGTTCTAAAAAAATGAAAAGAAGGTTCAATAACAATTTTTTTTAAATTAAATGAACTTATAATTTGATAATCAATTATTTTAGTTTTTAAATTATCTATTATTGTATCAAATCCCCCTAAATGATAGTATTTGTTATTTTGTATCTGCATGTATGATAAAGAATGACTAATAATCATTTTTTTTATCCTATGACTAAATGTAGGATTAATAAAAGTTTTATTTGTAGAGTATTCCGATTCTAAGTATGGAATGGCCTTATTAGAAGAAATAATATAGTTGTTGATTTTTGACATAGGCGAATTATTATCAATACCAATATATAATCCCGCTTCATTGTAATTATAGTTATTATTAAATTTAAGTGATTCGGTATTTCTACTTGTGTTTATCATGCTGTAATGCAGATATGATTTGTTTAAAGCTTCGTCTTTGTTGAATTTATACGCTTTAATAAAATTATTGCTTGCAGTAAAATACTTTTCTGTATTATAAAATGCTATGCCTCTTCTCATCCTTAGATAAAACCAATCATGTCCATTTTTTATAGATTCCTTTGTAACTATTTTTAGAGAATCATATTTTCCTTCGGTTAATAGCCGTAAGCTAACGTTATCGTAGTATTTAAAGTCTTTTAAATACGTCGTATATTCAGTGTTTAATGATAACTTTAATGTATTCAACGGCTCAAATATATCTTGAGGGAAAATTTTAATGGTAATAAAAAATAATATAAAGAAAAAAGCTGTTAATATTTTCATTTTATTTGTTGTCTATAATAAAGGAATAAAGAGTTTTATTCAAAATGTATGAATAATTTATTTTGTTATCTATAATCCCAATTTTGAAATTTATTTTCTTTAATGTGTTCCCTAATATTTTTACCGTAATTGATGACTCCATATTAATTTTCGAATTATTAAGATATTTCTCGCATTGATTGTATTTACATTGATATTTACTTTTAGTGAAAATATAGAAAGGGGCAAAAATATCTTGGAGCATTAGCATTATTTTATTATTAAATAATGTTAATGGCAAACTATCATCATATTCAATGTCTTGATAAAATGATTTTAATATTTTATAATTAGCAAGGAAAAAATAAAACAAATGTGATTTTTTATTTCCATAAAAAGAAGTGAACATGAAAATGTTATCTGTATTTATGAAATAGGCAGAAGAGTTTGTTTCTCTGCAATAAATGTATGTGTTGTTATATGCATCAGTTAATATTTCCCACTCAAGGTTAACTTTATTTGTTGATAATACTATCAATTTTTGTCCAGGAGTAAAGTTGTAAGCTTTAATCATGGAACTGTCAGAAACAATATTCATTACCGTTTCATTCTCTTTTGGTATATCAAATAATTTTAGTGTATATTTATTATCTGTTTTGACTATGTAATTTGCAATAGGGTAATAAATAGTTTCTGAACCTATGTGTGGATATTTTTGTAATTGAAAATGTAAATGTGGATATGGAGAACGACCTGAATTGCCAACATAACCAATAATATTGCCTTTTTTTACAATGTCGCCTACTTTTACCTTTATTTTATCTGTTCTTAAATGATTTAATGATGCATATAGACTTTCCGAATATTTAATAATAACTGCATTTCCCCAATTTTCCTCAATATTAACATCGCCTATATTATTATCTTTAACACTATCTATAATCTCAATAACAAGACCATCTATGGGAGCTAGTACTGGTTTGTTATAACAATAATAATCATCAAGAACAAGCCCCTCTCCTTTAAATTGATTATCTGTATTATCTACAATGTTAAAGTCTAAAGCGTATTGCCAATCTCCTTTATGTGTATGATTGCCATTATTGCCTTGCGATATTTTCCACTCCCCAAAAAATGGGAAATCTATTGGTGCATAAAAAAAGTTATTAAAACGTTTACTATTATTCACATAATTATACAAATTTTGTTCTGGAGAATAAAGCTGAATATGTGGTATTTTTATAAATTTATTCGAATGACCAGATCTTAATACAAATAAAAATAATAATACCGCCATATTAAATGGCATTGAATAAATTGGTAATCCAAAGATTGACAATAAAGAGCTAAATCCAGAGAGTATTATGGATGTTATTGGAATAAAAAGAATTATAGTGAAAAAGGAACTTATATTTGGTATAGTAAAAAAGGAGCCTATCGCTATTGATGTAAGGATAAAATTAAAGCCTATATATAGATAATTTAAATGTGTAATATCTGCTCCTATAAACTTATAATAATTATAGGTGAAGAAAAAACCTACAATTGACAATAGAAAAGCTATTCTGGAATGAATTAACAAACCTATTGCTATTATCACTCCTGCAATAATATTATATTGAAAAAGAATTGCCCCTAGTGATTTGAAATAGGTAATAATAGGAATTGGTATTGCTAAATTGTTTATTTGTTCATATAGTGATACTGCCTGAATGCCTCCTATTCCATATAAATCATTTAATACGTAAATTCCCCTATCACTAATTTCTAAACTCTTAAATTCATGTCCCGATAAAACAACAAGCCATATGCTTATCATAAAGGGAAAACTTAAATAAGGAAGTAAATATTTCTCTAAAATATTTTCAATAGTAATAGTGAAAAACAAAGTTAGTATAGACGCAAAAATCAGAAAAAATACAAACTGAACATTAAAATTATACGAAACTCCTAAAGCCAAACCTATAAATACATTATTAAAACTATAATAACCATTTTGTATATTTGACCTGTTAAATCCTAAAAGCAAAGACAAAGATACTGACGTAAATATGGCTATAACTCCAGCCAAACCTGAATAAACATCAAAAAATGAAACTATCAACAATAATAACCCAAATATTTTATTCTTAGAAAAAAATATTTGGGAATAACTATTTAAAAAACTATTTAAAATGAAAGATAGTTGATGTCTCATTTCTTTGTATTACAACTCAAATTTGTTTAAATGTTCTGGTGTTTGTTCTGAACGTTCAAATGTTTCTGATGTTTCCCGCTTTCTTACTATATGAACATTGTTTTGTAAATCAATCATAACTATATTTGGACGTAAATTAATAAATTGCATCCATTGAGTCATATTATAGGCACCTATATTGCTAATAACTAAATTATCTCCTTTGTTTAATAATGGTAAATTAATACTTTCCCTTATTACATCTATATTCATACATAAAGGACCATACAAAACGGTGTCTTCTGTAAAATGTGAAAATGGTTGTGCTGGGGTAATTTTATGATCATACCAAAAGGATGTAAACAAAATATTGACGCCAACATCAATTATTGTTGCTCGCTTCCCACTCGTAAGTCTCTTATTTGCTATTACCGAACCTATCAAAAAGGATGTGTCGTCTATTAACGCTCGGCCTGATTCTAATATTAATGTTGGAAGATTTTCTGGTTTTATATTCGAATTTATTAATGTAGAAGTTATTGCATCTGCATAATCATTAATTGTAGGATTTGTATCAACCCCTTGCAAAAAGGAACCTTTTAATGTGTTCTTCGATGTAAAACCTCCTCCTAAATCAATATATGATATAGTATGACCATATTTTGACTGAAGATTAAGGCTAAGGTCTATAAGTTTTGATGTTGCTACAGAATAAGCCATAGGGGATAAAATAAATGTGCCTATATGACAATGTAAACCCATTAGTTCTAAATAATCATTTAGCATAATCTTATTTAAAGCATCCCAAGCCTGACCATTCTCATAATTAAATCCAAACCTATCCCACATAGGATAAATACCACAATCCAAATTAATTCTAATAGCCACTTTAGCCTTCTTGTTGCAACCTTTTGCAATTGACATTAAACTATATAATTCATCAAGATGGTCTATATGAATTAATGAATCATTATTTATAGCTTTAAGTAACTCTTCATCTGTTTTATGTGGCCCATTAAATATAATATATTTTCCAGGAACTCCATTTTTTAATGCCTTATCATATTCAAATCCAGAAACAACTTCTGCCCAAGAACCTTCTTGATGAAAAACTTTACACACACTATCCAAATAATTTGTTTTATATGACCAGGCAAATTGAACTTTTGGATAACGATCCGTAAAAGCTCGCTTTGCTTCATTTATGTTTTTCCTAATTAACCTCTCTGAAATAACAAAAAGAGGAGAACCATATTCTTTAACAAGATCTTTTACTTTATTATTTTCTATTTCAGTCATTGGTAAATATTCTGTTCTTAAACCAAATTTATTTGGCATGCCTGTCTCTACTTTTTTTATTACAGGTCTCTCATAACTTAATTTTGTCATAATATATCTATTAAAATAATTTTATAATTCGCCTAATGTTGAAATTTGTTCCAGTTCCTCAATATCTACAATCATATCATAAGAATATCTTACAAACATCTTCCCCGTTTTATAGTGTAATGATGGTGATACCTTTTCTCCAATGCACAACTTTAATAGCATTTCCGGAATATTGTTCCCAACTCCAAAGCTTAAATATATCCAAGCTGGGATGCGAGGATTGATTTCCAATAAATAGTAATCATTAGTATCTTTCTTTTTTATAATTTCCAATTCAAAAGCACCTCGCCATTTAGTTTTATTTATAAAGTTTTGCGTTATATTTTTTAGATTATCATCTTCTATAGAAACACCTGCCCATGCTTTACCTTTATCCGTAATATATTGTTTTCGCATAGATACATAAGAAATAAGTTCCCCATTGCCATCTCCAAGTCCTGTTACGTTTAACTCTTGACCATCTATAAATTCTTGAATTATTATTGGTAAGCCCCATTTATTTGCTATTTTATTAAAGTGTTGTTGTGCTTGTTCTATATTGGAAGCTATGCTTGCATCATAGTATTTACCTTTAACTGCTATAGGAAAATTAATATTTGATGGAAGTTTATAAAATTCATTAGGAGAATTTATTGTATGTGAAGCAGGAACCTTTATTCCATATTTATCTCCAAAACTATTTAAATTAACTTTATGCCTTTCCTCAAACTGTTCTATAGTTGGTAAAAAAGTTTTTATGCCTATTTCTTCTAATCTATCCTTTAGTTTTATAAAAGAATATAATTCTGCATCAAAATTTGGAATGATAACATCTATTTTTTCTATACTATTTACATGCTTAATCCTTTCAAAAAGAACTTCCATGCCTGCTGAGGGATAAGGAATTTGATATGTTTTGTCTATTAAATCATGCATGAAAATACCTGGCTCTAGCGACTCATAAGCAAGACCTATAATTTTTGAATTAAAAATTTCAGATTCTTTTATACATCGTATTACGGGAATACCTGGACCTGGATTATCTATAGCGTTTAGACCCGTAACAGCTACTGTGATTGACTTCCTTTTATTCATAGCTTATTTATCTAGTTCTATTACTAAATAGGCCTTAAGTAAAGATACAAAATCATAGTAATCTTTTTCAAAAGCTGTAGATTCTACTTCATATTTGTCCATTATATGATCTTTTATTGATTCGTAAGCCATTTCGGCTTTTAGCATATTGATTATCTCTACTCCCATTTGGTTTGTTGTAAATGACTCGCCCGAAACTGGATTAAATATAAATCCCGTATTACTTATTGCTATACTATTTTTTATTTTCATTTTATAGACAATTTTTTTATTTTTAAATATTAATTCTCAATCTTTGACAAACGAAAATAGTAAAAGGTTTAATCAAAAACAATATTATTTTTAAAAGAAAACTTTATATATCACATTATCAATACAATTAAAAATAAAAAAACATGTAAATAAAAAAATGAAATAAACAAAATTCATCGACGTAATTACTAAGATAAATTGACATAATTATTAATATAGATTGACATAAACCTTAATTTATCATTTTAAATTCTTGTTAATAATACAATAAAACTACATCTAGTGTGAAATATTTAGAGTTAAAATTGATAATTGGTTTTTTTGTTATTGTGTCATATTAAAAAGTAATGGCATAACTATTGATATTAATACTATTCTTTAAAAAAAAGTTTAATTTATTACTATGTCAATTAATGATTTAATAAAATACCAAATGATATCTGACAATATAAATGATGATTCGGATTTAATACCATTGATTTCTTTAGATGAAGATGATATGTTCAAAGTAGAAGATGTCCCTGACATTTTGTCGTTGTTACCTTTAAGAAATACTGTATTGTTTCCGGGAGTTGTTATTCCAATTACAGTAACACGCGAAAAGTCAATAAAACTAGTAAAGGATGCGTATAAAGGGAATAAAATAATAGGCGTTGTTACTCAACGAAACAGTCAAATAGAAGAACCAAAACCAACTGATTTATTTAATGTTGGCACAATTGCATATATCGTGAAAATATTGCAAATGCCTGATAGTACAACAACCGTTATTATTCAAGGAAAAAAGAAGTTTGCTATAAAAGATATCGTTGCTTCAAAACCATATTTTAAGTCAACATATACTATCTATAAGCAAAACAAACAAAAAAAGGATACAAAGAATTTTAGCGCTTTAATTTCTTCAATAAAGGATATTGCTCTAAAAGTAGTTAAGAACTCTCCTAATATACCTCCTGAAACAGCTTTCGCTATAAAGAATATAGAAAATAGCAACTTCTTGATTAATTTTATCTCTTCAAATATTAATATTGATATTTTGGAGAAACAAAATATGCTAGAAATTCAAGATGTGGAGGAGAGAGCCTTAAAAGTGTTAGAGTATTTATCTAAAGAGTTACAGGTTATTGAACTGAAAAATGAAATACAATCAAAAGTAAAGATTGATTTAGATAAGCAACAAAGAGATTATATACTTCACCAACAGTTAAAAACAATACAAGAAGAGTTGGGTGGATTGTCTTACGAACAAGAAATAAATGAGCTGAAAGATAGAGCAAAAGATAAAAAATGGAGTGAAAAGATTAAAGAATTATTCAATAAAGAGTTTGCTAAATTACAAAGGATGAATCCTTCGGCAGCTGAATATTCTGTTCAAATGAATTATATTGAAACTTTGTTAGATTTGCCATGGAATGAATATACTAAAGATAATTATAATCTAAAAAATGCAAAAGCTATATTGGATCAAGATCATTTTGGACTGGAAAAGGTTAAAGAAAGAATACTAGAATATCTTGCTGTTTTAAAATTAAAAGGAGATTTGAAATCACCAATCTTATGCCTTGTTGGACCTCCTGGAGTGGGGAAGACCTCTTTAGGTAAATCAATAGCGAGGGCTTTAGGTAGAGGTTATGTTCGAATGTCATTAGGAGGTGTGCATGATGAAGCAGAAATAAGAGGGCATAGGAAAACATATATTGGTGCAATGCCTGGTAGAATAATGCAAAATATAAAGAAATCAAAGTCTTCAAATCCTGTATTTGTTCTTGATGAAGTGGATAAATTAGGCTCTAGTTCTGTGCATGGCGATCCATCATCAGCCTTATTAGAGGTTTTAGATCCAGAACAAAACTATTCTTTTAATGATAATTATTTAGATGTAGAATATGATTTGTCTCGAGTTATGTTTGTCGCTACGGCAAATAATCCCGGACTTATCCAAAGTGCATTACTTGATAGGATGGAGCTGATAGATATAAGTGGATACATAATTGAAGAGAAGGTAGAAATAGCAAAGCGCCATTTAATACCAAAGCAAATATCTGAACATGGATTAGAGAAAACACAAATATTTTTCAATAAGAATATATTGGAAAAGATGATACAATCATACACCCGAGAATCAGGTGTTCGAAATTTAGAAAGATTGATTGCAAAAATTATAAGAAATACGGCTAAGTTTATTGCTTCAAATGAGAAGTATAATCCGAAAATCTCACTAGAAGATGTTGAAAGAATATTAGGACCAGAGCGATTCTTAAATGAACAATCAGAAAAAAATAATGCAGTTGGTGTTGTTACGGGATTAGCTTGGACTTCATTTGGAGGTGATATCTTGTTTATAGAAGCAAGCCAAAGTAAGGGTAAGGGAATACTTACAGTTACGGGTAATTTGGGCGACATAATGAAAGAGTCGGCTACGCTGGCTTATCAATATATAAAGTCGAATGCAGAAACATTAGGAATTGATTTGAACTCTTTAGAAAATACTAACATACATATTCATGTTCCTGAAGGAGCTACGCCAAAAGATGGTCCTTCTGCAGGAGTAACAATGTTTACATCTATTGTGTCAGTTTTGACACAAAAAGCAGTTAAGTCTAATTTTGCAATGACTGGAGAAATTACCTTGCGAGGGAAGGTTCTTCCTGTTGGAGGAATAAAAGAGAAAATATTAGCAGCTAAGCGATCAAATATTACTGACATTATTTTGCCAGCAGACAATCTTAAAGATGTTGCTGAAATTAGTGAAGTTTATATAGCAGGGTTGAAGTTTCATTATATAAAAAATATGATGGAAATTACAAAGTTAATATTTGCAAAGAAATAAGCTATGGGGGGTGGATTATTTAATCTGCCCCTTTTTATTTTAATAGGTTTTATTTAAGAAGATGACAAAGGCATATTGGGAAAGTAAAATATTTGCTATAAAAGAAGACGATTTTCTTAGTTTCGCTTTAGAAGCGTTTGCTTTTCAAAAGAATAATAACCCTGTTTATAATAGATATTTAAAAGAAACAAAGCAGTTTGAGAAAAATATTTCAGAATATTATCAATTCCCAACACTTCCAATATCATTCTTTAAAACTCATGATGTTGTAACGCCTAAACCAAATACAGAGTCTTCTTCAACGCATGTATTTTTAAGCAGTGGCACAACCGATTCCTTTAACAGAAGCAAGCATATAGTATTAGATTTGAGTATTTATGAGAAAAATATTTATAATATATTCAATAAATTTTACGGTCCAGTAAATCAATATTTTTTCATAGGACTTTTGCCTAATTACTTGGAAAATAAATCATCATCATTAATACACATGGTTGATAAGCTAATTAAGCAAGGTAGGGGTGGTGCTTTTATTAATGAACTAGATGAAGTCATAATAAAAGTTAACCAGTTAACAGAAGCACATTGTAAGGTAGTTTTATTCGGTGTAGCTTATAGCTTATTAGACTTGGCAGAATACATGCAAAAAAATAATGTTAAATTTAATAACACTGAAAATATAATAATTGTCGAAACTGGAGGCATGAAGGGGCGACGCAAAGAAATTACAAAAGAAGAACTTCATCTTATTTTACAAAAACAATTAAATATTGATAAATTACATTCTGAATATGGCATGACCGAATTATTATCTCAGGCATATTCATCAGAATGCAATAAATATTTATGTCCTCCACAAATGAAAGTGTTTATTACAGAGCTTAACGACCCTTTTGCTATAATAAAAGAACCAAACAAAAAAGGAGTTATTAATATTATAGATTTAGCAAATATATATTCTTGTTCATTTATAAAGACTGAAGATATTGGACAGATAAACAGTGATGGCACTTTCTCTGTAAATGGGCGTTTAGATTATTCTGACTTGCGAGGTTGCAACCTCTTAATGGATAGCTGATAAATTATAAAAACATGTACTGTTTCATCGTATGTATGCCTTCAGTGCTCCGTTTGCCAAAACATTTATCAGACAGTATCTCACTAAGTGTGTAAACTGAAAAAGTTACTCTAAATTTTAACTCCTCCAACGCCTTCCCGAACTCCTCCAACGTCTTCCCGAACTCCTCCAACGCCTTCCCAAACTCCTCCAACGCCTTCCCAAACTCCTACAACGTCTTCCCAAAATCCTCCAACGCCTTCCCAAACTCCTACAACGTCTTCCCAAACTCCTCCAACGTCTTCCCAAACTCCTTCAACGTCTTCCCAAACTCCTCCAACGCCTTCCTGAAATTATACTTTAAAACTCTCAAAATCAAACACTTTGCTTAATAAAATATCCATCAACGTAATTGATTGTTTTTTGATGTTTTGCCTTGCAATAACTTCATTAAGGCACTTTTATTACAACAATATATTGTAAATAAATATATTATAAAAGCGTTTGTCGAATTGTTAAATAGAATTATTTAACGTTACTAGTTCTTTTAATTAGTTCTTCTTGAAGTTTTGCAACTCTTTGTTGGTATTTTTCTTGATTTATAGGCAATAAGTTAAAGCTTATTTCTATAGTATTTCCATTATTACAAAATTGAATACCATCAGATAAGCTTTTTATTATGAATAAACCTGTATGGTTGTAGTTTTCATTTTTAGGATCTGTAGGGTCAGGAATATTACAAAAATCAAAACCTTTGCCTTCATCAATAACAGTAAAAGTAATTTTATTATCAGTGTTTGCAAATGAAATCGTAACACTTTTTTCTTCATCTAATTTATTTCCATGCACAACAGCATTATTAAACGCCTCTGTTATTGCTAATAAAATATTTCCGTAATATGTTGAACTTATATGGTAATAGTCACAAATTTCATTTATAAACTTTTCAATAATATTAACATTTTCTATTTTAGATTCAAGTTTTAATATATGCCTTGCCTTCTTTTTCATTAGTCTTCTTTATTTTGATATATTATTTAAATATTCGTTAACTTTATTTTTATAAAATTGATTAAATTGAGGAATTACATTATAAAATAATTCCAAATCAGTTTTTTTATTGTTGTTATACTCAAAAATCTCTTTAGGGTTACTATAATTTTTAACATTTGATTCATTAGATTCCCTTTTTTCTTCCATATCTCTTTCGTTTTCTGCTTTTTCAGCTTCAAGTAATTTTGTTAATATTTTTTCCTGACGAAAAATAGTATTATTATTTATCATTTTATTTAATATCTCTTTTTCGGTTTGTTCCATTTCTTGCATCATTTTATTTAATTCACTATCAGGTAATTTTCCCGCTTTTTTTATATCATTTTGCATTTGGTTTAGCATTTGTCTTATAGCTTCTTGTTGTGCCGCCATTCTAACTAGTTCTTCGCTAAGAGAATTTCCTGGTCGTTTATTATTTTGACCTTGTTTTCCCATTTTGTTTTTAAGGTCTTCCAATTGTTTATTTAATGCCTCTTGAAGTTTTCGCGCGTTTTGCATTGATTGTTTTTTCCCTTCTTTCCCCCCTCCAGGTTTATTGCAACTGCCTGGTTTGTTGCATTTACCATTTCCTTTACTTTTGCTTTGCATTTGCATATTGGATTGCATTTTCTCGAGAGATTCGTTAAGCACGAGAGCTAAGTTATTGATAGAAGTCATCGCATATTGTTGCTTAGCAGAAGCGTTTCCAATATGTCTTTTAGCCATATTATCAATAGCTTGCTTCATATTGTTTTGAATGTCTGCAATTTCTTTATTGACGAAAGAGCTAATTTGTATTTGTCTTTTACTTAGAGCAAAAAGAGAATCTTCAATCATTTTAGAATCTTCTTGAATTTCTTTTTGTTGCTGTATTAGTTTTATATATTCAGGATTAGTTGGAGAAGTTTTAGAAAATTTAAGCATAACCTCTTCTTGATTGAAAGATATTTTTAGCAAGTTATCTAGAATTTGTCGGAGGCTATTATAATCCTCAGCTTGGTTTTCTTGTTCAACTTCATCTTTATAATTATTTAAATCGTTTGCAGCACTTTCAATATCCTCACTCGCATTTTTTTGATTTTTTGCTGCATTTGAATTTTTATTTTTGCTTAAATTTTCTTTAGCATTACTCATTTCTCTTTTAGCTTTGTCAAGTTTATCTTCAAGTTTAGGGAGAGCTTTATTATCTTTTATAGATTTACCTAATTCTTCTAATTTTTTAACATTATCTTTTGCTTCTTGAAGTTTATTTTCCAGATCTGTTTGTTGATTTGAGAGTTTTTCTTTATCCTCTTTTTTATTTAATGTATTTTCAGAAAGTTCTTTTTGTTTTTTTGCTAAATCGTTAAGCATATCTATATTTTCGTTAAGTTTATTTTCAAACTCAAGTTGTTTAAATAGTTCCATGCTTCTATCTAGTTCTTTTTCTATATCTTTATTTGACAGTTTTATTTCATCAATTTTTTTTTGCAACTCATCTTTATTAAAATCTTTTGTTAGATCTTCTATTTTCTTTAAAAGGTCTTTTATATCATCCGTTAGCAACTTGTCAAACATTTCTTGTAACATCTTTTGTTTTTCTAACAAATCAGGGTCTGGTTCATTAATTTGTTGTTGTATTGCCATTCTGTTTTGAAGGTCTTTTTTTAGATTATTTACATTTTGTTTAACCTGATTATATTTTTCTATAAGGTTTATTACCTTTTGTTTGTCTTCCCAGGATGTATTCTTCTTATCATACAAATTTTGATTAACAGCATCCATTTCTTTTTTCACCAAAGACAATTCTTTTAAAGACTCTTTTATGTTTTGGTTTATATCATCATAGTTTTCTTCAAGATTCTTTTGTATTTCTTTCAATTCAGGTAAACGATATTTTATTGTTTCAGTTTTAGCAGATTTGCTCCCATTAACAGCGTCATTATCCCAAACTTCAAAGTAATATTCTATATTGTCGCTTAAGTCAATATTCATATTGCTTAAGTCTATATAATGATAAAATGTTTGGCGATTAATTAGTTTGTTAATTTTAATTTCTTCTATATTAAATGTTTGTGATTTTTTATCATCTCGCCAATTGAATGTTAGTTTTTTAAAACCATAATCATCAGCAATTTCTCCTTTAAAATAAATAAGTTTAAAATTAACACTATCTGTTTTTTGTTCAATATCAATAACAGGTTTTGCATCCTTTATTACATTTATAGAGAATACCATTGAGTCATTGCAATTTACATTTACATTATATGGAACTATTGAATAAATAATGTTGTCTAAAGCTTTTGCCGTTGTTTCAAAATAGTTTTGTTTAGAAGCTTTTAATATTTTATCAATTTTGTTAATTCTAAAATTTATACCATCAGTTTCTCTAGTATAAAACTTCCATGTAATATTTGTTCCTTCAGGTATAACCATATCACCTATATTCGCAATATTTTCGTCAGTTTTGCCTATATATGAAGGGTAATTAACAGTTAAAACAAAGTTCAGAATAATAGGCTTACTCAATACATTAATTTTATAATCAACTGAACGATATTCACATGATTCAAAGAAAAAATCTATTGAACTATTTAGGTTTTTTAATTTGTATTCAAATTCTAGATTATTTTTTTTAATTAATTTATATGTTCCTATTTGAGTTTTAATGTAAACATCATTCGGAACTTCTGTTCCTATTAATTTTAGTTTAATTATATAATCCTCATTTTGTAAAACGTTCAAATGTTTATTAAGCAATATAAACTTAAAAGGCATTGGTTTTTCAAAATGCTTATTATGTTGTACTATTCTTGTTGTTGGTTCGGTAATTACATTTGGAAATACAATCAATAAAGAAATAATAATAAAAATCGGAATTAGAGAATATTTAAAATATTTTAAAGTTGTTTTAAAATCTATTATTTTAATAAATTTTAGAGGTTTTATTAATTCTGTTTTTTGATTTATACTTTCGTTTATTAGTTCTTGGCTTCCTTGATTTTCATTTGCAAGCTCTTTTAATTGCAAAATGTTTATTAGTTTGTCTTGAACTTCTTCAAAGTGATTCCCTATTATTTCTGCAGCTTGATTATGGCTTATACATTTACCTATTTTAAACAACTTAAACATCGGAATAAGTACAAACCTTGTTATTATGTAAAGATTGGCCGTAATAAATGCATAAAATAATATAGTCCTTACAATCTCGTTAAAACGCCCATAATACTCAAGTAAAGAGATGAAAATTAAGAATAGAACAAACACACTTATCCAATATATCAAACCCCTGTAAAGTTGGTTTTGATAATATTTACGAATAAACTCGTCTAATTTATTTATCAATAATTGATAATTGTCATTCATTTTGTTTCAATTCTGTTTGCGAAATTACAAATTTATAGTTTATTTAATAACGACCTAAATAAATTTTATTTTATAAAATAATGTTTGATTTATAATGATTTAGAATTCTGTTTTCTTCGCTAATCAAAATCATCCCATTATACTACTAATTGATTACCTGACGCAATCTCCTAAACAAGGTTTATAAAGCCAAGCTTGTAAATCAATTTTCTCAAAAAATTAAGTATTATAAAAACTAAAAGATTTGACAGATACAAATTGAATTATAATATAGCTTTTAACACTTTAAGAACAAGTATTATTACTAAAAACAGTCCATATTTATATCATTACAGCATTTCATGTTGTTCCTATAAATGATTTTATGTAAAAACTTATTTATCTCTATGAAGAATATTTCAACTTCCCATCGGCTTTTATACTAATATATTTTACATTAAATAAAAGGAGCTAATAACTTTTTGCTTTAACCAAAATCAATTTTTGATATAGAGCACATGTAAAGCACATATAAAGCACATATAAAGCACATATACAGCACTTTAATCTCGCTTTTAACTCTGTGCAATCAACCCGAAATCACATTTTATGCTAATAATCAAATGATTAACTATTAAAATTAACACATATTTACTTTTTGTTATTTTAAATAATACATACATCATCAGCTTTAATTATCAATATATTAATTAAAAAAAATACAATGCGATAAAATTGATTATGTTTTTTTTTATTGAGAATAGATAATAGTTGTTTATTATTTTTGTTACTTTTGAGCTATTATAAGTTTATAAATAAATGCAAGTAGATATCAAGAAGTTTTTCATTTTTTTAGTTTGTATTTTGATATTTAACACTATTTGTTTTTCCCAAGAAACCTATTTATTTACACGCTATAAAACGATATATCCTCAAAAGAATGTTATTTTTGAAATAGATAGTTTGTCGATTATTCCTAATTCAGTAATAATTTATAATGAAAATGGTGTTATCGTTGATACTTCTAAGTATGAATTAAAATGGATTAATTCAAAAATTAAAGTAAAAAATATTATTCCTAATGATGACAGCTTATGGCTTATAACTTATAGTGTCTTTGAAATAGACCTAGGTAAAGATTTTTATGATAAAAGAAAAAAGAAACTCCCAGATGATATAAAAGAATTTATTAAAGATGGGAAAGTGGCTCCAAAGGTATTTTTTTTTAATCCAAACGAACAAGAAACATTTAATCTGAGTGAAATACAAAAGCAAGGCAATATTTCCAGAGGAATATCCATGGGGAATAATCAGGATGTTGTTGTAAATTCAGGTTTAAACTTGCAATTCTCAGGCAACCTGACAGATGATATAAAGATTAATGGAGTTATTACTGATAACAATATTCCAATACAAGCAGAGGGAACCACGCAACAACTAAATGAATTTGACAAGGTTTATGTTGATGTAGAAATAAAAGACAAAAACAAAATAACAATAGGAGATATTGAAGTTCAAGAAAATGCTCAATTCCTCAAATTTAGTAAAAAAATACAAGGAATTAATTATTCAACAGACCTTTCCGATACTAATTATATTCTCAAAAACGATCTTTCTTTAGCTCTCAGCAAAGGAAAGTATGCAAAAAAAAACATAATACCTGTTAACGGGAATCAAGGTCCATATAAATTAAGTGGAATGGATAATGAGATGTTTGTTATTATTCTTTCTGGTTCGGAGAGAATTTATATTGATGGGAAGCTAATAAAAAGAGGAGAAGAAAATGATTATGTAATTGATTATAACACAGGGGAACTTGTTTTTACAAAAAACTTGCTAGTAAATAAAGAAATGCGAATCATTGCAGAATATGAATATATTGACAAAAATTATGTTCGCACAATGTATTTTGAAAAAATTAATTATCAAAATAAAAATATAAATCTTAATTTCTCTTTTTTCTCTGAGCAAGATTCTAAAAACCAACCTATAAATCAAAGCCTAACAGATAAAGAAAAAAAAGTACTTAATAATGCAAGTGATGATTACAATTATGTTTACATAAAATCCATTGACACAAATTCTAATTCAAGTAATCAAATAACATACATTCTTACTGATTCTTTGGATTATGATTCAGTTTTGGTTTATTCAAACGATAAAAGTATTGCCATTTATAGTGCAACATTTGCTTATGAGGGGCTTAATAAAGGAAATTATATAAAAGAAAACAACATTGTCAATGGAACTGTTTTTCGTTGGGTTAGCCCTTTGAATGGAGTATCTCAAGGTGATTACGATCCTATAAAAGTATTATACGCACCTTTAAAAAAACAAATGGCCGAACTAAACATCAAATTAAATCCTCGTGAAGATTTCCAAATAAAATGTGATATTAGTTATAGTAATTATGATAAAAACACATTTTCCAGCAATAATCTAAATTCAAACAAAGGCAATGCTGTAAACATAGGAGTTGATAAAACTTTCAAAAGTAATAATTGGAAGTATAAAACTCACTTTGACGCACAATATATAAACAAGTTTTTTTCGCCTATTGAAAATTTCAAACCTGTAGAATATAATAGAGATTGGAATATTACTTCGACTAAACTCGCAAATGAATATTCTAGTAATCTTAACTTTGTTGCAAATAACAAAAACAACTCTGTCAACTACACTTTTTCAAACCTATTTAAAGACTCTTATAAAGCATTTAAAAATGATATAAAAAGCATTTATTCAGTAAAAACATTTAATCTCTCAACAGATGCTAGCTATTTAACATCTGATGATATTATTTTCTCTTCTTCTTATTTAAAATATAAACTATCCGCTCAAAATCAATTCAAATACTTCTCTGCTCTCATATCTTATGAAGAAGATGTTAATAAAATATTAGATAGTAATAATATTTTAAATCTTAGTAGTTTTAGATATAATACACTTAGCTCCGAATTTAAGAACTCTAACATATCGCATCATAATTTAAATCTAAAACATAGCATCCGTACAGATTTGTTTCCTAATAATAAAGGTTTTTCTTTCAAATCAGTTACAAATGAATACAAAACCGATTACCAGCTTATTAACAAAACTAATAATCAATGTAAAATTTCCGGAACATATAGAAACACTAATTATAAAGACTCTATAAATAATGAAGATTATCTCATTAGTGGAATAGAATTTTCTCAAAAAACAAAAAACTCTGCAATACAATTTAACATGTATTATGAATTTGGATCTGGAATGGAAAACAAAAAAGAGTATACTTTTATTGAAGTTGGTAAAGGAAAAGGTTATTACGCTTGGAATGATTATAATAAAAATGGCATAAAAGAACTTAATGAATTCGAATTAACTCAGTTTGTTGACAATGCTGAATATATTAAATTATACACTCCAACAAATGAATTTGTAAAAGCATATTATAATCAGTATACTCAATCTATAAACTTCTCTCCTGAAAAATTTTCAAGATTAAAAGATAATAGAGCATATTCAATATATAAAAGATTCCAATTTTTGTCTGTTTTGCGAACTGATAAAAAATTAATTCAAGAAAACTTCGTGGATGCAATGAACCCTATTTATAAAAAATCATCAGATACTACAATATTAACAAACAATATAAACTATAAAAACACTGTATACCTTAATCGCAATAACGAAATTTATACAATTGATTACTCATTTGCAAAAGACATTAAAAAAAATATTATGCTATATGGGCAAGACGTTAAATGGGATAAATTTCAATCAATTCATTCTAGGATAACTCTAATTAAAAAAATTGATATTCATATAACTCATAAATATGGGACAAAACTTTATAATTCCGAATTCTTAAAAACTAACAATTTTAGAGTAGCATATGCTCAATCCGAATTTACGGCAGAATACATCCAACAAAATAAATACAAAATAAGCATAACATACCAATACACTCAAAAAGAAAACAATATACAATACTATGAAAGACTAGCTTTTATCAACCAATTCTCACTAGAATACAGGCTAAATATTCTTAAAAAAAGCGAAATAAGTATTAAATTTAATACATTTGCAATAAATTATAACTCTGAAAAAGAAGATGCTTTAAAATACGAAATGCTTGAAGGGTTAAATAATGGAATTAACAACACTTGGTCGGCTGACTTTAGTCAAAATATTGGAAAAAATTTACAATTTGTAGCAACCTATTCTGGCAGAAAAATCAACGATAGCAAAGTTATACATTGGGGATCTGTTCAAGCCAGATTATTATTTTAGAAAAATATGAACATTACTATTTATACAGACGGTAGCTCGAGAGGAAACCCTGGACCAGGCGGATACGGGACAATACTTATTGCGGGAAAACATTATAAAGAACTGGCTATGGGTTTCAGATATACAACCAATAACAGGATGGAATTGCTTGCTGTTATTGCTGGATTAGAAGCCTTAATTACTTTAAAGCAAGACGTAGTAATATACTCCGACTCAAAATATGTTGTTGACACTGTGTCAAAAGGATGGATATGGGCATGGATTAAAAATGACTTTAAAGGAAAAAAAAACAAAGACTTATGGCTCCGATTTCTAAAAGTTTATAACAAACATAATGTCAGATTTGTTTGGGTAAAAGGACATGCTAATAACGAATTTAATAACAAATGTGATGTCCTTGCCGTGGAAGCTTCAAAGCAAAAAGACCTCCTTATTGATTTTGAATATGAAGCATCTTCCAAAAATGAAGAAGATAATAATTTGTACTCACAAGCAAACTTATAATCAAATTTTAAATAATATAAGCAATAACACTCACTTTTGGCTTAGTATGCAAAAAAAAAACTATAAAAAATTTCATTTTAAATAAATAACTAATAATTTTGCCCTTTAAAACATCCATAATGGATTATTAACCCTTAAATTAATATTATTTATATGAAACAACTTAGTATCATTTTACTCTTATCAGTAATGTTTTTGCATGGTTTTTCTCAAAACAAAATTAAAAAACATGAGCTTAAATTCCCAAAACAAAGCAAAACAAAATTTCTAAAATCTAATGAAATGCTGCCTGACTCAAGTACTTATTTTTTATTTGACACAACAAATAATGTATGGGTGCAAAATTCTGCAGAATACATAGAATATGGGTGTGATAAATCTATAGTATATGCTTATTATACAATGAATGAAAATTCAATAACAACAGCATATCGACAATATTATTACAAAAATGCTAATGGTTATGACACACTTTTACTTATAGAAAAAAATGTTGCAGGGTCATGGGTAGTATCCCAAAAATTGACATATACATATAATGCAAACAATGACGTCACTGAAAATTCTTATTCTATTTATGAAAATGGAGCTTGGAAAGTAAAGAATAAAACAACAACAACATATAATGCAAATAATCAACAAGTAACTTATTCCGAATGGACTTATAGTCAATATTCCGACGCCTTATATGAATCATTAGTACAAACATTTACTTATACTGGGAATGCTATAACTCAAATTGATGTAAAAAATGTTGATAAAGATTGTGATGAAAGATATACTGATATAATATGGTATAATCAAGATAAATTCCTTTTTAGTGAACAGACTTACTCTAAAACTACTAGTATAGGAGCAAATGATTATGCGATAAATTACAAAGTTACAACTTCTTATAATGCTTCTGCAAACATTTTAATCAATTATTATTACCTAACTGATGAAAATGGTTATCTTGAGAGCCTATACTCATTCAGAGATATATATACTTATGATGCTAAAGGAAATATTCTAACATTAAAATTTGAAGGACTTGACGCAAATAGTTCTTGGGTAACTTTAACAAATGAAGTTTATTCATACACATACGACAATAACAACAATATTACTCAAAAAATACAAGAATCTTATGATGATGGTGTTTTATTGGGAGCAACTAAAGAGGAGCCAAATAGATATGTTAGCGTTGCACCTTTTACCTTAGTTACAACATTAGACCAAACAATATCTGGAGGCGTTAGTGTTGTTCTAAATGCTAGTGGTGCTAACAAATATTTATGGAGTACGGGAGCAACAACTTCTTCTATTAACGTTACCCCAGCAAATACCACAGTATATACAGTTACAGGAAAAATTAGTGGTTGTCAAGAAACAGCATCTATTGTTGTAACAATATCTGGAGTAAAAAATATATCAGAAAAAACAAATACAATAAAAGTTTATCCTAACCCAACTGTTGATAATGTTAATGTAAACATATCTAATGAAAACAATAGCAACATTACAATAGAAGTAGTTAACGGTATTGGAGCTAGCATATACAAAAGCAACTCTAATGAAGCTATTATTAATAATGTTATTTCATTAGAAAAATTTAATGCAGGAATATATTTTATAAATATTATTCAAGGTACTAGTATATATACAGAAAGAATAATCAAAAAATAAAATAAATTATTTTCTGTTTTTATAAATAAAAAAAAACGTTCATCTTTCCATTAAAAAGATGAACGTTTTTTTTTATTTAAATAATGAGAGTATTTTAACTAAGCTCTGCTGAAAAACACAGAACGTATTGGTAGTTAATAAAATTGTTAATGACTTTCATTGAATAATTGCAAGCAAATTATTAATTTTGAGCAAAAGAGTTTGCTTTTATGATAAAAATACACTTCCATTAATCATATATTTCAATAGATGAATTCAAAATCCCATTTGAGATGCATTTGAATAAGAGTAATCGTTATGTTCAATTATTAGAACAGATTCTGGGATAAATTTGTAGGGATTTATCTCAAAAAGTAAGAAACTATCTTCTCTTGTGCAAAAAATCCGTTAAACCTTTCGATAAATTTGCTACTATTGATGAAAATGGGATACCACGTATATATTAGGCTTTTGTTGAATTATTACAAATCATTTTTAGTAAAATACCAAGTGCTTAGCCTGACGGTAATGTGATTATTATTTGATTACGCTCTTTTTTCAAAGAGTTGGATGGGATTATTTCTTATGACGTTCTGAAAATTTATGGTTTTAGAAAATTTAACTGCCAAAATCGTCAAAAGCAATGTTTGATTTAGGAACGCCTAAAGAGTCTAACATTTTGAATACAGAATCTATCATTATTGGTGGACCGCAAAGATAATATTCTATTTCTTCTGGTTCGGGATGCTTTTTTAAGTATTCTTCTAGAACAACATTGTGTATAAATCCTTTATATCCGCTCCAATTGTCTTCTTTTAGAGGTTCAGATAATGCAAGATTAAACTTGAAATTAGGGAAGTCTTTTTCTATATTTCTGAAATCACTTTCATAAAATACTTCTCTTAAAGAGCGTGCTCCATACCAATAAGATACTTTGCGATGGCTTTTGTCTGTATGAAATAGTTGAAATATTTGGGAGCGTAAAGGAGCCATTCCTGCACCACCACCAATGTAAACCATTTCATTTTTAGTTTTCTTTATATGAAATTCTCCGTAAGGACCAGAAATCATAACTTTATCTCCTGGTTTTCTGGAAAATACATAAGAAGAGCAAATGCCAGGGTTTACGTTTTTAAATTTATTGTTTTTCTTATCCCAAGGAGGAGTTGCTATTCTTATATTAAGCATAACAATATTACCTTCGGCTGGATGATTTGCCATAGAATAAGCTCTATAAATAGGCTCATCATTTTTCATTCTTAAATCCCAAATTTTGAGATTATCCCAGTCTTCTCTAAATTTATCTTCAACGATAATATCTTTAAAATCAACTTCACATTTAGGCACATCTATTTGCACGTATCCTCCTGATTCAAAATCAAGAGTTTCTCCTTCTGGCAGTTTTACAATAAATTCTTTAATAAATGTGGCTACATTATTGTTAGACACTACTTCACATTCCATTTTTTTAATTCCAAATATTTCTTTTGGAATTTCAATTTTCATGTCTTCCCTAATTTTTACTTGACATCCTAACCGCCAATTATTTAGTTGCTCTTTGCGCGAAAAAAAACCTTTTTCCGTTGGTAATATAGACCCGCCACCTTCAACAACCTGACAACGACACATACCACATGTGCCTCCTCCGCCACATGCCGAGGGTAGAAAGATTTTTTCATTAGAAAGAGTAGAAAGCAAAGAACTTCCTCCTTCAACTTCTATTTCTTTATCGTTATTTATTGTTATTTTAAGTTTTCCCGATGGAGCTAATTTTGATTTCGCAAATAATAGCAAGCCTACTAATATCAACATTATAAGCAAAAATACTATGATACTATACAATACTATGTTTGTAATTGACACTTGAAGTAATATATTTTCCATAAGTAATTATTATAATTTTATTCCCATAAAACTCATAAAAGCAATAGCCATTAATCCTGTAATTATAAATGTTATTCCTAGTCCACGTAAGGCTGGAGGAATATTCGAATAACTTATCTTTTCTCTTATTGCTGCTATTGATATTATTGCAAGAAACCAACCTATACCTGAACCTGCTGCGTAAACAGTTGCTTCCGATATTGTTTGATATTCTCTTTCTTGCATAAATAAGGCGCCTCCAAGTATTGCGCAGTTTACTGCTATCAATGGTAAAAATATCCCTAAGGCATTATAAAGGGGAGGGGAGTACTTCTCTATAACCATTTCTACTAATTGCACTATAGCTGCAATTACAGCTATGAACATTATGAAACTAAGAAAACTTAAATCAACTCCTTTAAAATCATCACCAAGCCAACTTAATGCTCCTGCTTTTAACATATAATTGTCTAGCAACCAGTTTACGGGAACTGTTATTAATAATACAAATGTTACAGCAATTCCTAAACCAAAAGATGTCTTAACGGTTTTTGATACAGCTAAATAAGAGCACATGCCTAAGAAATAGGCGAAAATCATATTATCTATGAATATTGACTTTACAAATAAATTAAATAAACTTTCCATACTCTATATATTATTTTTCTATCAAATTAGGATTGTAACTTCGTTGAACCCATATTATTATTCCGATAATTATTAATGCCATTGGTGGAAGAATCATTAATCCATTGTTTTCGTAACCTAAATCATATAAGAATTGAGGTACAACTTGATAACCATATATTTTCCCAGAACCAAACAATTCTCGCAAAAAAGCTACTAAAACAAGGATTAATCCATATCCTATACCATTTCCTATGCCATCAATGAAGCTTGGAATAGGTTTGTTTGACATTGCAAAAGCTTCTAAACGACCCATTAGAATACAATTAGTTATTATAAGTCCCACAAATACGGATAGTTTCTTACTAACATCGTAAACGTAAGCCTTTAATAACTGGTCAACTATTATTACTAATGCAGCAATAACTACCAATTGAACTATTATTCTTATTCTTGATGGAATAGTATTGCGCAATAAAGATATGATTAGATTTGAAAAACCTGTAACTATTGTTACTGATAATGCCATAATTAAGGCTGGCTTCATCTGAACTGTTACAGCTAAAGCCGAACATATTCCCAAAACCTGAACTGTTATCGGATTACTCAGATTAAATGGGTTTTTTAATAATTTTATATTATCACTCGACATAATTATAATTATTTATTGTTTTAAATTCTTTTCTTTTTCAAAGTAACTACTATATAATGAAAGATTATCTTTAAGCATATGCGTGACCCCATCACTTGTTATCGTTCCACCTGAAATAGCATCAACTCCATGCATGTCATCTTTGTTCGCTCCTCCTTTTACTAGTTTGATACTTGTAAATACACCAGTTTCATCATAAATTTGCTTGTTAGTAAACTGAGCTTGAAAGCTTTTTGTATCTATTTCCGCTCCTAAACCTGGTGTTTCTCCTTTATGATCAAATATAGCTCCTTCAATTGTGTTATAATCATTCTTTAACGCAATATAACCCCATATAGGTCCCCATAATCCTTTGCCTCTTAATGGAACTATAATATTTGTGTCTCCATTATCTTTAACACATATAAACAAAGGAAGTTGTCTTTCTGATTCTTTTTTCTTGTATTCCAATGGAATATCTATGGAAAATGCGTTTTCTACATTTAAAATTTCTCCATTAGAATTAACTGCTATTGCAGATTTGATATATTTGTTGTATAACTCTTCTGCGTCCTTAACATTATTCTCAATATTAGCTGAATTAAGAATATTTTGCATCTTTTCAATCTTTATATTATGTGATTGAATTGGCTGTAATTGTATTGCCGTAAACGATAATATTGCAGCTACAATAATCACTAATACTGATGAGTAAATAAATATATATGTATTGCTGTGCATAATTATTTGTATTTTTTTAGTTAATATTTTTCACTCTGTTTAATCGCCTATTAATATTGCTTTGAATAACGTAGTAGTCTATCAATGGAGCAAAGGTGTTCATTAATAGTATTGAAAGCATCGTTCCTTCTGGATAAGCAGGGTTAAAAACCCTAATCATTATAGCAAAGAAACCTCCTAAAAAACCATAAATGTATTTGCCTATACTAGTCTGTGCCGCCGTAACAGGATCGGTTGCCATAAATACCGCACCAAAAAGAAAACTTCCCAATAGTATATGATATAAAGGGCTTAGTTGCATAAATTCATTTACTGCAAATATATTAAATATAGAACTCATTACTACTCCTCCCAAAACAAATGAAAGCATTATTTTAAAACTCCCTATTCTAGTTATAATTAAAATAAATGCTCCAATTAATATTGCAAACTTTGATGTTTCTCCTATTGAGCCTGGCACAAATCCCCAAAATAATGTCCATAAGTCTGGGATTTTATCAAAAGCACCATGAGCCGCATTACCTAATGGCGTAGCACCCGAAAACCCATCAACTACAGCCAATTTGTTTTTACTAAGCTCTGAAACCCATATTAAATCTCCTGTAATCTTTGATGGATAAGCAAAAAATATAAATGCCCTTGACAATAAAGCTGGATTGAATATATTCATTCCTGTTCCTCCAAAGACTTCTTTTCCTATTATTACAGCAAATATTGTTGCAATACTAACCATCCACAATGGCACATCAACAGGCATAACCAATGGAATTAACATTCCTGATACTAAAAATCCCTCGTTTACTTCATGTCCTCTTATTTGCGCAGCCACAAATTCAACAGCCAATCCAGAAACATAACTGACTACTATAATTGGAAATACTTTTATAAATCCATTAAAAAATACTTCAAAAAAACTAACGTTATCTTCTCCTAATGATAAGAAATGAAAGTATCCTACATTCCATATCCCAAATAATAAAGCTGGAATTAACGACATTATAACTATTGACATAGTTCTCTTTAAATCAATGCTATCTCTTATATGGCTTCCTTTATTGGTTACTTTATTGGAAACATATAAAAACGTCTCAAAGGCATCAAAGGTTGATCGTAATTTCTCAAACTTACCTCCCTCTTGAAAATTAGGCTTTATATTGTCTATTATTTTTCTTAGTTGTTTCATCTTTCAGTGATTTTAATTCATTTCTTTTCTGATTAAATCAATTCCTTCTCTCAATATAGATTGAATCTCTATCTTTGATGGACATATAAACTCACATAGAGCAAAGTCCTCTTCATCCACCTCGTATATCCCAAGTTGTTCCATTAAATCAATATCTCCAGCTAATGCAGCTTTGAGTAATTGCATTGGCATAATATCCATAGGAAGAACTTTTTCATATTGACCTGTCATAACGAAAGCCCTTTCTCCTCCATGAAAATTAGTATCAATTTTTAATTTTTTGTTAGGAAGTAAAGCAGACAAAAATGTTTTAGAAAAACTTAACTTATTAAGTCCTGGCAATGCCCAGCCTATCATTTCGTAATAATCTCCCTCCTCTATAATCGTTATCATATTATGATAATAACCTATATAACCATCTTTTTCTATTTTTTCACCTGTAAGAACATTTCCACTTATTATTCTTACGTTTTGATTTTTCAAATTATCTTTAATGAGTCCTGCAATATTTGCTCCTATTGTAGTTTGAATATAGCAAGGTTTTGTTACTTCTGTTCCAGCTAATGCAATAAATGTTTCTGCACTTATTGTCCCATTGGTAAACAAATATCCTATACGAATTATGTCCAATGGATATAAATACCATACAACTTCGCCCTTATTTATAGGTTTTGTGTGATGTATTTGTATCCCAACATTGCCAACTGGATGCGGACCTTCAAATTTATTTACTATTATTTTATCTGAAGATAAATCTTTATATAAGCCTTTTTGTTCATTTGCCAAATTAATACCTAAATAAATATTCCCATTTGTTAGAATACCTAATATATCTAAGCCTTTTCTGAAATATTTATAGTTGCTTTTTACATAATCATCAATGTCAGCCCCTAAAGGAGAACTGTCAAAGCATGAAACATAAATATCACGTGCAATATTTTCGGGATTAGCAATACATGAATATGGACGCTGACGAATAGATACCCATAATCCACTTTTCAATAATATTTCTTTTACATTGTCAATATTATTTGTATTTATATCATAAGTAAGACTTTCATTGTTTTTGTCACTCTTTATTTCTATTGCCTCAATTCTTCTTTTATCTCCTCGCTTGACTCTTTCTACAACCCCACTTACAGGCGATGTAAATAGTATTTTTTCATTATTCTTATCATAGAAAAGTGCGGTACCTACCTTAACAGTATCTCCCTCATTAACTAATAATTTTGGGGTAACATATCGAAAATTAGTGGGGCATATTGCGCAATAATCAGAATTATATATTATTACTTCTTTTTGCGCCGCTCCCTCTAATTCAATGTTATAACCTTTTTTTATTTTTACTAAATTATTCATAAAAATATACTTTATTTTGAAAGGTAAAATTAAAAACTTTTATTTGATTATTTATGAATTCAAATACTTAAATTTAAAAATGATTATTTAAATTACATATTTTTCTTAATTCTCTAAGATAAAAAACAATAGTATTAAACTTTCTTTATGTTAGAAATTATTTATATTCTTTATAAAGTTCTTCATAGTGGTCAGCGTTATCTCTAATGCCTTTTGCTATTTTTTCCATGTCAACTTGTTTTATCTTTTTCGCAGGAATGCCTCCATATATCCATCCTGATTCAAGTTCACTTCCACTTGTAACTACAGCCCCAGCTCCAATAATTACATTCGAATTAACTATTGCATTGTCTAGCACAACAGCACCCATTCCAACTAAAACATTTTCATGTATAATGCACCCATGCACAATCGCATTATGTCCTATAGTTGTATAATCTCCTATTTCTACTGGTCCTGTTTCTGGTGTGCCGTGTATTGTAGCATTATCTTGCACATTAACGCATTTACCTATCTTTATATAATTTACATCACCTCTTAAAACCGCACTATACCAAATACTAGATTTTGATCCAATAGTAACATCTCCTATAATGGTTGCATTTTCAGCAACAAAAACATCATTATCCAGTATTGGCGTTTTGTCTTTAAACTTAATTATATTTGCCATATTATTTTAAAGTGTTAATTAATTTTACTAATTTAAATGGGTAATCAATATTGTAATGTAACCCTCTGCTTTCTTTTCTGTCCATAGCCATTTCTATTATTAAATAACCAATATTTATGGCATTTCTTAATTCGCATAGTTTGGGAAATAGTTTTGAACGTTGATAAATATCCTCTGTCTCTCTGTAAATTATTTCCAATCTATCTAAGGCCCTCTTTAATCTTAAATCAGACCGCACAATTCCAACATAGTTAGACATTATAGATTGTACTTCTTTCATGCTTTGTGTAATAAGAACCATTTCTTCATGCAATACTGTTCCTTCATCATTCCAATCCGGAATTTCTTCACAAAAAGGTACATTTTGAAATGTTTTAACCGCATCATTTGCTGCTGTTTCCGATATAACAAGTGCTTCTAATAATGAATTTGATGCTAATCTATTTGCCCCATGCATTCCTGTTGATGCGCATTCGCCTGAAGCATACAAATTTTTTATTGAGCTCCTTCCGTATTTATCAACCTTTATTCCTCCACATAAATAATGTGCAGCTGGAACAACTGGTATCATTTCTTTTGTAATGTCAATACCTATATCTAAACATTTTTTGTAAATATTTGGAAATTTATTTGTTAAATCTTCTTTGTCAATATTTGTGCAGTCTATATAAACATAATCTTTCCCACTAATTTTCATCTCATTATCTATTGCTCGTGCAACAATATCTCGTGGAGCCAAAGAGCCTCTTTTGTCATATTTTTGCATAAACTCATTTTTGTAAAAATCTTTTAATATTGCGCCATGACCTCTTAATGCTTCGGTTATTAGAAAGGAGGGGGTTTCTTTTGGATTATATAAAGCTGTTGGATGAAACTGAACAAATTCCATGTTTTCAACCTGTCCTTTTGCTCTATATGCAATAGAGATGCCATCTCCAGTTGCAATAACAGGGTTTGTCGTGTTAGAATATATCATTCCTATACCACCTGTTGCAATTAGTGTTTTCTTTGCTAATATTGTTTTTATACTATTGTTTGATTGGTCTAATATATAAGCTCCAAAACAAGTTTTGTTTGTTGAAATTCGTTTTACTTCTATTCCAACATGATGTTCTGTTATAATATCAACAGCAAAGTGATTCTCTAATACTTCTATGTTTTTATTTTGTTTTACACTTTCTATTAAAGCTCTCATTATTTCCGAACCAGTATTATCTTTATGGTGAATAATTCTGTATTCAGAATGCCCTCCTTCTCGTCCTAAATCATATTCTCCAGTTTCTGTTTTGTCAAAGTTAACACCCCATTCAATCAGCTCATTTATTAATTGTTTTGATTCTTTAACAACAAAATTTACAGTATCTATGTTGCATAATTCATCTCCAGCAATAATCGTATCGTTTATATGCTTTTCATAACTGTCTGGTTGATACAAAACAGCTGCAATTCCTCCTTGGGCATAACGTGTATTTGTTTCATTTTGGGATACTTTTGATATAACACAAACACTTCCGTATTTTGCTACTTTCAATGCAAATGTAAGTCCTGCAATACCACTTCCTATAACTAAAAAATCTACTTTTTTTCTCATATAATTTTTAAATATAATATCAAAGGTATAACATTTTTTTAATACAATGTTATAAGATGAAAATTTTTAAAGAAAAGTGGAAATAAAGAATAGGTAAACCATTAAGCAAACTCTAAAAAAAAAATATTCCTTATTTCCCTTAGCTGTTTTATTGATAATGAAAATTAAAAATTAATAATAAAAAAATAATTATAAGCGTAGTTTAGTATATTTTTATAATTTTGCAACATAAAAGTAATGAGGCCTCGTAGTTCAACTGAATAGAATATCAGATTTCGGCTCTGAGGGTTGGGGGTTTGAGTCCCTCCGAGGTCACTCTTTTTAATATTAGATATTTTCCTTTATGACTATAGAAGCAACAAATTTAACAAAGTTATATTCTACTCAAAAAGCTTTAGATAACGTTTCTTTTAAAATAAATAGTAATGAAATAGTTGGTCTTATTGGTCCAAATGGGGCTGGAAAATCTACATTAATGAAAATAATTACTTGCTTCATTCCTCAAACCGAAGGAGAAGTGCGTGTATGTGGATATGATGTAACCGAAAATTCAATCGAAGTAAGACGTAATATAGGTTATCTTCCTGAAAATAATCCTTTATATTTGGACATGTATGTAAGGGAGTATTTAATGTTTATAGGCAATATATACAAAGTGAAAAATACAGAAAATGCTGTAAATGATATAATCGGGCTAATAGGATTAGAAGTTGAAAAAAACAAAAAAATAGGAGCATTATCCAAAGGATACAAACAAAGGGTAGGGCTTGCTCAATCTATGATTCATAACCCTAAAATATTAATACTTGACGAGCCTACATCGGGTCTTGATCCTAATCAAATAATTGAAATACGTAACTTAATTGTTAAAATAGGAAAACAAAAAACTGTTTTACTCTCAACTCACAACATGCATGAAGTAGAGACTGTTTGCGATAAAATATTACTCATAAATAAAGGCAAACTTGTTGCAAATACTAAAACAGCTAATTTAGATGTTAACTCTTTAATTTCTACAATTATTGTCGAATTTGATAAAGAGTTAGATATTACAACTCTAAAAACAATAGAGGGTATAACAGAGGTTATTGCTATTAAAAAAAATACTTACAAAATAGTTGCTGGTAAAGAAGACATTCGATCTGAAATATTTGATTTTGCAGTAAAAAATAATTTGAAAGTATTATCTTTAAACATGGAAAAACAAGACCTCGAATCCGTTTTCCATAACCTCACAAAATAAAATTTTAAAACATTTATTGTAATATAAAGTATTCTTAAAAAAAACTATAAAATAGCTTTGAAACATTTAATAACCCAACGGTGCGACATCTTAGTCAATTTCCCTCAAATCCAACTTAAATAACCTAATCCCAAACTTATTTGTTGTCTCCCCAAACTCCTTTGTGCTCCACCCAAACTCCTTTGCGCTCCACCCAAACTTATTTGTTGTCTCCCCAAACTCCTTTGTGCTCCACCCAAACTTATTTTCCCAAAATTATCAAACGAACTTCACCGTAAGGCAATTATTAATTCTCAATAAAAACTATATTCATTTACTGATAATACCAAATTAATCAGTATTACCTGTATTATATTATTAAAACAGTACCACTTATTTGATTTTCATTAATACTTTGATAAGAAATTAGCTAGATTTTCATCTTTATCTAAGTTGAATTTTTTTCGTAATCTTGTTCTTGCTGTTTTTATTGAATCAGGGCTAATAAATGTAATGTTAGCTATTTCTTTGCTGGACATTGCTAATTTCAAAAAAGTAGAAAGTTTGAGTTCAGCTTTAGATAAAGTTGGAAAATCTTTAAGCAGGTTTTTATAAAAGTCGTTATGTAAATTTTCAAATCTAAATTTTAGTTCATCCCAAATATTTTCAGAATTGTTTCTTTTTAAATCATCAATTAATGATTTAATATTGTTTTTATTAAAGTTAGAAAGTTCAGAATCATGTAATATAGTGCTTAAAGTGTTTATTGTTAGAACATTTAATTCATTGCTTTTACTCATTTTTAATAAAAACATTGCTAGTTCTTTTTCTTTGCTTTCTATTTCTGTTGTTAGTATATTCTCTTTGTTTTTTTGATATTCATTAATTATTACTTGGTTTTTTTTCTTTTCGGTAATGTTTACAATAATGCCAATGTAATTAATTACAATTCCTTTATCATTTCTTACAATTGTAGTTTTGTCTTCAATCCATATTATTTTATTGTTTTTAGTTCTTATTCGATATTCTTGACTAAAATCATTTATATTTTGGCTTCTTGTATAAAATACGACTTCTTCTTTTACTCTTATTTTATCTTCATGGAAAATAATATCTTCAAAAATTATTTTATTAGACATAAAATCTTCAGGCGTATATCCATATTGAGAAATATTTTCAGAAACATATTCTACAGGCCATCCATTCTGGGCTTTCCATATAAAAAGAATTGATTCAGAATTATTTATAACAAAATTGGCCTTTTCTAATTTTTCATTTAATTCAAATGTGTCTGTAGTATCTTCAAATATAAAAAAATACCCAACTAAATTATTGTTTTGGTCATTTTTGTTAATATTATCTATCTTTACAATAATATTTTTTGAAGAAGAAAGTTTGCATTTTATATGATGCTTGCTTGTTTTGTTAAAGTTTTGATTAATTTGATTAATATATTTTATCGCATACTCTTTATCTGTATCTATAATTTCAAAAAGATGCGAATCTATTATTTCATTAGAATTGTCTATTAAAAATAGGTTGGAAAAATTTTTATTATAAAATTTAATTTTAAAATTAAGGTCAGTCTCAATTATAGCAAAAGAATTATTTTCTACTATTTGTTTGTATCTTTCGTCTGCAATTTTTAATAAATCATTTTGAATTTTTAGTAAATTAAAACTATGTTTTATTTTTAATTGAGTATTTATTCGTGCAAATAAAACTTCATTATTGTAAGGTTTTGTAAGGTAATCACTACCTCCGTTTTTAAATCCTATTGTTATTTGTTCATAAGAGTTATTAGCTGTAATAAATATAATTATAATGTCATTGTTTTGGGGGTCGCTTTTTATTTTTTTACATATTTCATAACCATCAGCATCAGGCAAATTAACATCAAGCAATATTATGTCTGGCTTTGCATATTTAATTGATTCAAACAAGTCATTCCCATTGTAAACTATATTAAAAATCATCCGTGGATATTTTCGACTAAGAATAGATTCTAGATAATTAACACTAATTATATCGTCATCAACTAATAATAGTCGCGTGCCTTCTGCAAATTCTTCTATTTTTTTCATATACTTATAATGTATTATTAAGTATCCTTAATTCTATGAAAACTGTCAAAGATACAAAATTATTGTTATTTATTGTAAAAATTTAATAATATTTTTAGGATTTTATTAAAAACTACTATGTATAGTTAAAAGGGTTAGATAATTCACAACTAATGATAATTAAAAAAAAATTACACTAATTGGAACTTTTATCTAAACTATTTTTTTTAGTTTATTGTAAAAAATTGAAATGTAGATAATTGCTTATGAAACAAAATTCTTATGAAACCTTAGGAAAATAAAAACGTTATAAAGAATAATTTTTACTGATAAAAAAATGTAAAAAAGTTTTTTTTATTTAATTTTTTTATACTTTTAGCAAAAATTACTTAGTTAGTATAATATCTTTAAGTACTATAACATATAATGATTAAAAAGTTAAGAGTCAATTTCCTATATGTACTAATTTTACTTCCTTTGTTTTTGTTTTCTCAAAATAAAAATGAGAGCGAAACTGGCAATGGCAACAAGTATGGAGTGTTTATGACTTTTGCAAAAAATGGGTTTGAGCATAAAGCTGGAGAAGTTGTCACAAATGTTTTAAAAGTTGTAAATAATACAGATAAAGAACAAAATTTAATACTAGAGATAAGTCTTCCTACAGGATGGAGTATGATAGGAAAAAAAGAAAGAGGTTTAACTCTATCTGCAAAAGATTCTGCATTTTTCCCAATAAGAGCATTTTCAAATTCACAAATAAAAGGAAACATAAATTATGTTGTTAGTGCAATTTTGAGAAATGAAACTGGTTATGTAGTTTCTAATTCATTTTGGGATATACCAATAACAAAAATTTCAGCATGGGCAATTAATGTCCCATCAAGTAATATTTATTTTTGTTATAACACAGATACGTCTTCTTTTAAAATTAATATCACTAATGATGGTTCTTCAGATGAAGCGATTTTATTAACAATGAATCCTAACCGAAATTTGCAACTTCTTATTCCTGGTTATGATAATGATATACCATATACAAAAGTTTTTTACTTGCCACCAGGGAAAGATACTTCTATAAGCTATAAGGTAAGAAAAATGCCAAAAGATGTGACACCTTTTGGTGATAATTATTTTGATGTTACAAACATGTCTAATGCAAAAGAAAATACTTATAATGTTAGAGTTTTTGCACAAGATGAGGCAAAGATGAAGAAAGGAGGCAAACAGTGGAGTGGTAATTTAAAATTTATACAATTGCAAAATCTGTTTGTATATAATAATTTTAGTTATGCTATTTTACCTCTTACATTTGAACTCAATGCTTACGACTTAATGGGAGATAACACCTTCCTTAATTTAGATCTTTATGGTACGACTTTTTTACCTAAAAATAGAACCTTAAACTATAGATTCTCATCTAATTTTACTACTAATTTTTTTAATTCAACATCTTTTCTTGGTAATAATAGATATCTTGGATATTTTACTAAATATTGGTTTGCAGAAATTGGTTCAGTTGCAGGAGGATATGGTGTTAATGGTAATGGAATAAGATTAGGAGGAATTTATAAAAAACACAGATTAACATTAGGCTTTTCTAGAAGTCCATTTTTTGATTTTACAAAAAAAGCAGATGCTGTATCTTATTCTTTATCGCATGCATTTAGCACACGCTTCTTTTCAATAGGAAATAGTGTATCCTATTCTAAATTACAATACAATACAATACAAAATACCTCATATCAATCGTATTTGAATTTGCCTATAAATAGAAATAACAATGTAAATATAGGTTTTGGTTATACAAGAAATCAAAGTTCAATAAGTAATATTGCAGGGTCCCAAATATATCATGGCTATAATTATATATTCGGATATTCATTTGGTTATAAAAAGTTTTCTATTTCAGCAGGAACAAATTTTGGAACAAGTGGATACTTATATAATAGCAACTTTTTAAATTATAATGGAGTTGTGAATTATAATTTGTCAAAAAAATCGAATATTTCATTTACTTATAATCATATTGAGTCAAATCCAGAAATTTCGATTCTAGGAAAGTACAATAACACATTTAAAAATAGAGATGATCTATATAGTTTGTTGTATACTTATTCAAATAAAAAATACTCAATTAGTTTTAACCCTTTCTTTGATGATAAAGAAAATTATGCATTAAGAACTCAAGAAAAAAAGCTAAGTATTGGTTTTATGCCTCAATTATATAAAAAAGATTTTAAAATTAATTTTAATTTAGTTAGTGGATATACGAAAGCTGTAGATTATAATGTCCCAGATTTTTTTACATCTATGTTTAGAGTTAATATTAGGTATAAAAAATTCACATCTTCTGTTAGATATAATTATGGCCCTTATCAGTTTAATGAGTTATATAATTTTTTGCAATCAAAAACTAACATGAATTCAATATTTATACTTAATGACTATAGTTATTGGTTTAATAAGAAAAAGATGATGCTTAAATTAAATTTAAATTATAGATTTGAAACATTTTATAATACTACACGAATATATTCTAGACCAGAATGGTTTTATTATACTAATAATGGTTGGAGGTTTAATATTTATAGTTATTATAACTTAGTAAATAAAAAAGGACGAACTACTAATTATTATAACAACACTACAAGTAGATATGAAGAGGCTGTAAGTAAAGAACAACAATATCATAATTGGGAATTTGGTTTAGGAATAAAGAAAGATTTAGGGATTCCTATTTCTTATAAAAAATATCATACGATAGAAGTAATTGCATTTAAAGATAACAACGGAAACAAAATAAAGGATGAAAATGAAGATGGAATTTCTAATATGCTTATTAGAATCAAAAAAAATGATTTAGATATAGATACAATTGTAGATGTAACTAAATCATTTCCAAATCTTATAACAGATAATAATGGAAAATCAGTTTTTAAAAATATTCCTAGTGGTAATTATTCTATTTTTGCAAAGCCTTTATCTTATAATGAAGGATGGTTTGATGGTCATGAAATTGTAGTTCCTCTTGATAAAAATCAAATAGTTTACATTCCCCTAAACAGAGGTATTAAAATATCAGGAGGTATTATATTTGAAAAAGATAAATATTCAAGGCTAACAGATAATTTTAATCTTGTAAATATTAAAATAACAGCTATTGATTCTTTAAATAATCAATATTCTGCATTAACTGATAAGAATGGAGATTTTGCTCTATTCGTGCCAAAAGGTAAATATGTATTAAGGTTAAATGAAGCAGCTTTAGGTGCAAACTTTGAATATCTTCAAAATAATATTATTTTAGAATTTAATAATGATATAGAAAATTATTTTGTCAACTTTTATGTAGTGGAAAAAGCGAGGAAGATGAATGTTAAGAAATTTAATAAGGTAGGAAATTTGGAAAAAGAATCTGTAACAACAACAGATGCTATAAAAAGTAATCCCGTTTCAGGTAGCGCTATTTCTTCAAAACAAGACACTATAAAACAAATAAATAAAAAAGATGTTAAAGATAAAGACTTAGAAGAACCAATAAGAAAAATAAAGAAAGAGTCTGTAAAAACAAAAAAACAAGAAGGAATTCCTGAAATAGTTGATATTACAAATACAGAGCAATTAAGCGAAAAAGAAATTCAAGAAATAAATTCTATTATTGAGAATAATAAAAATAAACCAGCAATAGTAGAAAAACAATATGATGGTGATTTTGTTGATAGCTCTATGTATGATCCATTTAGTAAAAAAGCTAAAAAAACAGAAATACAGATTTCCAATAGCAACAAAAAAAATATCAATAGACCTAAAAATGAAAATATAAAATCTGTAAATAAACCGCAAGTATTTAAAAATAATTATGGAGTCCAAGTTAGATCATCTAAATACCAACTTTCAGATAAATTTTTTACAGATACTCTTGGAATTAAATTAGACAGGAATAGCAAAATAAATGAATTTTCAAAAGATAATGAGTATAAATATGTAATGGGTCGATTTAAAAACATTAGCCAAGCAGAAAAGTTTAATGATAGTTTAAAAAAAATACATAAAGATTTAGGCTCTTTTGTAATTAATTATAATGAATTAAATGATATTGGTGGGAAAATTGGAGAAATAGTTGAAATTGATGAAAATGGTGATAAATTAATATATAGAATACAAATTAGTTCTTCAAGGGCTAATGTAGAACCTGGATACTTTGCTCGTAAATTTAATATTATAGATAAGGTTTACTTGTTTAAAATGGATGGAGTAAATAAATATTCTATTGGAAATTTTAGTTCATATAGAGAAGCAAAAGAATTTAATAAACAATTTCAGATTAAATATAATATAAAAGATTCTTTTATTACTCCTTATTATAATGGTAAGCGTATAACTTTCAGGATATTAGAAGGATTGCTTAAGGATTAAATATTTAAAACTGTGATTTTTGATAATTTGTATAATAAAAAACAGGAATTAATGCTAAAAAAAATATTATCTAAAGGTTTTAAAAAAAAATAAATGAAAAAAAGTTGCATGGAAAGGTATTTTAATATATATTTGCTTACTGAAAAAAACAAAATAAATTTATGACTAATATTGCTAATCATATTAAAACGTTCTTAACATTAATGCTTTTGTTAATATTTATTAATACTTTTTCTCAAGACATGTCGGTTTCTCCAACTCGTTTGTATTTTGATAATGCACCAGGTGAAACAAAAAATAAAACAGTAAAGATTACAAATAATTCGGAACAAAGCATATCTTTTAATATAAAATTTAGTGACTTTTCTGCAACAGGAAATAAAGGTAAAAGCGATATATCTAAAACCATAAATGAGGATGATCCTAATGGATTAGCTAAATATTTAAGCGTATCACCGACTTTTATAGAGTTAGGACCTAAAGAAATTAAAGATGTTAATGTATCTTTATACCTCCCTGCAGATCCTGAGTCTGAAAATGTTAAATGGGCAGCAATGAGTATCGTCCAAACAAAAGAGCGAATTTCTCCAAGTGAAGAAAAAGATGCGAGCAAGATGGGAATGGGAATAGTTCCTGTAATGGGATTTGTTATACATATTTTTCAAACACCACCATCTGTAGCAAAGAATATTGATATGAAAAAGGCCCAGATAATTAGTTTTAAACAAATCTATAATGAAGCAGATAGTAATTATAAATTTATTCTTGAAGCAGAGAATATAGGTAAAGCAATTTTGGATTGTGCTTCTTTTGTAGAATTAACAAATCTAAATACAGGTAAAAATCAAAGACTAAAGCCAATACCTTTTACTTTATTGCCAAATGCAAGACGTGAAGTTATTTTTAGTATACCTAATGAATTTCCAAAAGGTAAGTATTCGGTAATGGGAATAATTGATTATAGAGGCAAAGAAGTAGAAGCAGCCGAAATCGAAGATTTTATTATTAAATAGATTGTATAATTATATAATGAAGAAAGGAGGTAAAGGCAAGAAAAAATAAGATAAAAAAAGTGAAAATTAAATGTGTTTTTATTAAAATTAATTATTCACTATAAAGAAAATACAATTTTACAATTTAAATTAAATATTTATTAACTAAAAACTAAAAACTATGAAAAATCTATTTGGTTTATTAATTGCTCTTGGATTACTATGTGGAATTCAATCAGCATCTTTCGCTCAACAATCATTAAATGATGTAGAGTATGCTTATGTTACTATGGATCTTCAAGGAATCCTTAATTTAACAATGACTACAAATCCTCAAACTGATTTTGTTTTCAAAACTATTCAAGAACACAAAAACGGTATTACAAAGTTTAATGCTGTTCAATTACAAGTTGATGCTACTGTTGCATGGGATCTTTTTGCTTATGCTAACGAAGGTGGTACAGGTTGGACTCAAGTTGATCAATATTCAACAAATGGTATTGCTACTATTCCTTCTGAAATTTTAGAAATAGAAGCAGTAAATGGATTAGGTCAAACTATTGCTGATGCTTGGACTGTATCGGATTCAGGTAATGCTACATCAAGCTTAAATTTCCAAGCTTTTACTCCTATAAAATCGTATACAGCTGCAGGTCTTACAAATTCTTTAACTCCAACTGCTGCAACTCAATTTATAGCAGGAGAAGTTGGTACTGCTGCAAGACAACAAATGTCGCCAGGTGTTGCTTTTGCAAATCCTTCTACACACCAATTTAGATTGCATTACAAAATTAAACCAGGTATTCCTGCAAAATTTATGCAAGCTTTAGCTGTTGCTGCTGATGGTGGTTCTGGTCGATTAATCGTTGGTGCAACTGGTACAGCTCGTGCTGATATCGCTGCTTTAACAGTAAATGATCCAACTGCTTTTGCTCAAGCTGGTTATTACTATTTAGAAGTTGCTTATGTATTAGTTGAAGATTTATAGTAGTTAAATTTTTGATTTTACTAATAAAAGAGCCCGAATTATTCGGGCTCTTTTATTTTAATACATTGTTGTCCGATAAAGTTTTTTTTTTAAAAGAGCCTGATTATAAATCAGGCTCTTTACTTTTGCAATATTTTTATTCACCACAAATTAAATATTACAATGGACA
>Ga0154552_1084_pt1 | contig 64750 bp, 46 predicted proteins | sample RifGroF2_FD_105695 | JGI IMG/M metagenome (GOLD analysis project Ga0154552, IMG submission 105695) | Bacteroidetes bacterium GWF2_29_10
AGAGGCGATATCTTAGTAACCAGTTGCGTAAGCGGCTGGTACCAATACACTCACAATTTTAAGCGCCGAAGGTGCGGCATCTTTATATTTTTATTATCTCCTTAAGTCCAAGGGAGCGACACATTAATAACTCTCTTTAATTATCCCGAAGGGATATAACGTTTGTAGAACAAATTATACCCAAAACAACCTACGACCCCGACAGGGTCGAACTGAACTCTAGCCCCTCTCTTTCTACAAACCTTTGATTCCGAATGCATCATTGGATATTAATTATCTATACTTATACTTTTATTTCTATTTTTCTTCATTTCCATAAGCCTTTTTATCATATTCATCCATATATTCATCTATATATTTTTTTTCTATAATACATTTTTTGTCTATGCTTTTTAAAAGACTATATTTTTCAATTAAAGGCTTAAATCTCGCTTTTCCATAATCACTTAACCCATTAAAAAATAAAAACACTAACTCGTAATTTGACAATTGTGCCCTAATAAAATTTATATAAGTCTTTTTATCCTCTATATCTGAATTCTCTACAAACTTAATGATATGATATAAATTGCAAAAATAATTTCTGATATTACTATCTTCTACATGTATATTGCAAATCCCTTCCTTTATGGAATATCCTAATTTATGATCAGTTTGTAAACTAGTTAATAATTTTGAATGTTCTTCGGTATCCCAATATAATTTAAAACAATCTCTTCCTTTAGCAATAATCTCTTTCAAATTCGTACTTTTTCTTAATTCCATAGCATTAACAATATTAGAATGCACATTCAACAATTGAAAAAAAGTATTTTCAAAACTTTGCTTCGTCATAGTTTTATTTTGAGCTTCTAATTGTTGCTTTTGTCCTGATAATTCTTCCGTATTTTTTGCCATTTCATCCCTTTGTAATTTCAGCTCATCCCTTTGTAATTTCAATTCTTCTCTCTGCATTCTCAATGTTGTATAAAATAATATTACACTGACAAAGGTAAATATTACGCCAATTGTTCCTGACAAAAAGCTTCCCATATTCCCAAGTAAACCCGTATCAAAAGCACTACTACTATCATAGTACTGATGAATGCCAAACATTATAATTGCTCCTATTAAAATAGCAATACAAACATTAATTAAAATATTTGCAAAATTTGTAAGTCTTTTTTCTTCCGCTTGCGAATCGTTATTTATTTTTAATATTCTCAATATTCTTATTTTTATTCTTTTGTTTTCTATTTTCATTATACTTTAATTCTTTCCATTTAATAAACCTATAACATTTTTTGTAGTTAAATAAATTTGATTGTCTTTTCTACAATTAAGTAAAATGTAATTATTTGTATTGTAATATATTCTAGTGATAAAATTAATGTATTGGCAAAATTTTATTTTGCAATTGTTTTATTATAAATTTTAATTTGAATTAATTCACTTATTGCATCGCTGTTAATATATCATCCTCAAAATATAGGTAATTATCTGTATATACCCATTGTTCTGATTTTTTTTTATCTGTAATTGTTTTATTTATTTTATTTGGTTCTCCCCATGAAAGTTTACACATTTCTCTTGTCATTCCTATTTTTATGTTATTTTGTAAAATTGTATTAAAATTTTCATTTCCAAATATTTTTTTATAATTATCAGCTTCCAATATTGTATATGCTCTACCTTTGCTAAATCTCCCATAAATATTATCATAATCTATTGTGGTAGTTTCTCCTAATGAATTTTGAACAATAAGAGAAAATGTGTAATTTTCTTCTTCAATTGTTAAATCAACACATTTCCATTTATCACCTGTTATTATTGTTAATTCTTTTCCTGTATTAATATCTAATGATAGTTTTGGATTGGCATCACCAGGAAATCTATATTTTATATTTTTATTAGCAAATATAAATTCTTGTCCAACATTTATAGATTTTTGTTTTTCAAAAAAGCCAACAACAATAAATTCAAATTGACTTTCATACTTACTATTATATTCAAAATAAACTATATCTTTAGATATTTTTTCTTGTAATTTAAGATAAAAAACATTTCCATAAAGAAACTTATCGCTATTGGCTTCAGGATGTTTTATTACCTCTAAAATATTAAAATATTTACCAACTATTGAGTCATAATGAGAAGTTCCTCCACCTATATCATTTTTTATATATCTATCACCTTCCAATAAAGGTTTAACTTTATATGTGTTACTTAATTTTCTCTTATCTTCTTTATAATTTAATATAAAATTGCTATATCCGTACTTACGAAGAATTTCTGCTTTTCCCTTTAAATAAAGGGTTTGTCCTATATATTTGTATACATTTTCTCCTAAAAAGTTTTTAGTACTATCATAAGGAGTATTATCTATTTGCTCTGCTTTTGGAGCAATTTTCGTTGTTGTAATTTGTGCATAAGATAATATATACAAAACAGTAAATAGAATAATAAATGTTGTTTTTTTCATAATTTTTTTATTTTTATTATTAAGCAAATATAATTAATTTTTTTAAAATAATTAACTTACTACATTTTATAATTTAGATTGCTATTTTGAATTTTAATTATCCCATCGGGATAAAACGTTTGTAGAACAAATTATACACAAAACAACCTACGACCCCGACGGGGTCGTACTTAACTCTATCCCCTCTTTTTCTACAAACCATTGATGCCGAATGCATCATTTTGAATATTAATTCTATATACTTATACTTTTATTTATCTTTTTCTATTTCTTTTAGTTCATTAATAAAAAGAAAATACATTCGCTTTAATATCATTAATATTGTTAAGAAAAAATGTCCAATTAAAAAATAAACAATTACTGTTGCAATTAAATGAACACATTCGTTTTTTATATAAGTAGTTAATATTACTATTATAATTAAAATTGAAATAAAAATAGAATACGATATATTTGTTAATAGTTGTCTTAAAATTTCATTTTTTAACTTTTTCGTATTATCTCGTTTAATTATATCAAAAAGTATAACAATAATATTAAAAAGCAAACCTACAAATATTGAGAGAGTTGTTATTATAATATTAATAGCATTCTCTTTTAATTCAAAATCAAACCAATACAATCCAACAGATACTAATAAAGGTAAAATTAAAAATGTTAATATATCATCAAACTCACATTTCTTTGTATTATCATTTTGCAATGTATTAAAATGATTGGATATAATTTTAAAAATATTAATTTTATTAAACATTTTCATAGCTTAGTTTTCCGTTAGTTCTAAAATCAATTTTTTTGCAATTTCATTAATGCTATCAAAATCAGGATGTCCAGACTTGTTTTTAATTACATCCTTATCAATATCGTAATAAGGTCTTATATTTGCCGTATCAGATAAATCTATTGTTCTTGTATTGCCTTTATGCTCAATTTTAACCTGTGATTTATGATTACCATCAAACCCCAAAGATGTTAATTCTTTCAAATCAAACATTATAGCATTCTTATCTTTAACAAATTTTTCAATTTTATTATTTCCAAAAGATTTCATTTGTTTTGCAGTAATTTTTATTTCAATAGATTTAATCGCTTCTTGATATCCTTGCATTCCTAATTTATCTACAACATCAGTAGGTAAATTATATCTAGTTAAAGTAAATTCTTTAATATTTCCTTCTTCAATAAATGTTTTTGCTAATTTATCTGAAATAAATTGATTAAAATCAAGTTGCATGCTATTGTATTTACTACAAAAAAACTTTTTTAGATGTTCTCTTAATACACTATTTATCCCATAAATTCCAAATCTTTGCAAAATAACATATCCTATACTACAATTTGATGGCAAATAAATTAAAAAATAAAATGGCTTAATATCTGCATCATTTATTGTTTTAGTATATTGTTTCGCACTTGTTATAACATTATAAATCTCGCTTTCGTATCCATATCCCCCACTTTCAATAATACCACTAATCATTCTTTTTTCTGTTGATAATTGTAATTTTTTAGAATCAATTTTTAAAGATTTCTTTCTTTCTTCATCAATGTTAAGTTCTTTGTCAAAAGAAGATATGTAATCTTGAAAAAAAACTAAAAAATCATTCTTATCAAAAAAGTCATCTAAAGGTAAATATTCCTTATTTCTTTCTTGTCTTATTTTGATTGTGTATACTTCTAACCTTACTTCATTTGCCATATGTAATACATTATATTTGTTTTATATTTGTTTTTTTAATGTAAATTAATTCTCTATATATAGTTTATTCTTTTTGTGCTTTTTTTATTAATTATTGTATTATATTTTTTATTTCTTCTGGTAGCATGGGTTTTATAATTTCGGCAGTATTACTTAAAAACTTTCTATTTTCTTCCTTTGCTAACCAAGCTGACGTTTTATAAAAGAATGCTTTAAACCAATTTTTTTTATTTAAAGAGTGAGTCATTAATTTTAAATTTTCAAATTCTTTATGTAATTCTAAAATACTTTGCTTTAGCTCTTTGTTTTCTTTTTCTTGAACTTCTAATTGTTTTTTTAAGTCTTCTTCTATTTTATCTATTTTTGTTTTTATTTCTGTAATTTCTAAATCGCTGAAATAACTATCATCATCATAATCTTTAATTTTATCATTTATATCATTAATTATCTTAGCTTGTTCTGCAATTTTTCTATTAATTGGAATAGTTAGAAGATCTTCATATAAACAATTCATCCATTTTTTAATTGCATAATATAGATTGCGTTCTCCATAAACATCAAATTCTTCTTGTGTTACAAATTGACCTGGACAATAATATCCTTTAAAATGATAATCTTCATCATTTGAAATAGAAATTTTACGTTCTACTATTTCTTTTTTTATTATTGATAAAGAATTTGGAATAGCACATTTAAAATAGTATGATGCATCATATGCATATTTTATTACAATAGTATTATTATTAATATCAATAATAAAATCTATTGAAGAAAATTTAGGATTTTCATCTATAAATACTCTTATATCTTGTTTAAATTTAGGTCGTATCATTTTTCTCAAATTTAATTACAGGCATTAGCAACCTTGTTGTTTATATACATAATTTTATTAATAAATCGCACTGCAAGGTACATATTTTCATTTAATATAAACATAAAATAAAATTATTTTTATCATTTTTTTTATGATTTTCATATTATGATTATTTCAAGATTCCACCACTAACTCATTTTCTTTCAATCACTATTCATATTTCTTAAAATCAAACTCATTTTCCCAAAATTCGTAATTCTTAATTCTCAATTTTTAATTAATTGTTCTCTCCCCAAACTTCTTTTCTCAAAATTCGTAATTCGTAATTCTAAATTCGTAATTAATTGTTCTCTCCCCAAACTCATTTTCCCAAAATTTTCAATTTTCAATTATCAATTATCAATTAATTGTGCTCTTCTCAAACTTAATTGTGCTCCTCTCAAACTTCTTTGTGCTCTGCCCAAACTTAATTGTGCTCCTCTAAAACTTAATTGTGCCACTCTCAAACTTAATTGTGCTCTGCCCAAACTTCTTTGTGCTCTGCCCAAACTTAATTGTGCTCTGCCCAAACTTCTTTGTGCCACTCTCAAACTTAATTGTGCTCTGCCCAAACTTAATTGCGCTCCTCCCAAACTTCTTTGTGCCACTCTCAAACTTCTTTGTGCCAGTCTCAAACTTAATTGTTTTTAACTTATTATTCTAATTATCACTATTTTAATTAAAATAAAAAAACCATGCCTTTTTAGACACGGTAATTAAAAAAAAAGCAAAGCTTTGTGTGCTTTGCTTTTAGGATGTATATATGGATGTTAAACTTTACTTTATTATGTTTTGCTCAGGATTGATTGTTTCTACTTGTTCGGTTTGTTCTTTATGTTCTTTTTTATGAGGAGCGTGAGGATGCCATCCAACTAGTGAAATCATAACGAAGAAGCTAACAATATAAGCTAAAGTAACGTGCCAGCCATTGCTTATGTACTTAACTGTGTTTTTAGCTTCTGGATACATGTTTGATAAAGCTACTCCGGCAGATGAGCCAAACCAAATCATTGAGCCTCCAAAGCCAACAGAATATGCTAAAATGCCCCAGTCATAACCTCCTTGCTCAAGGCAAAGTTTTGTTAATGGAATATTGTCAAATACTGCTGAAATAAAACCTAATGAGAATGCACTCCACATTGATGCCGGAGGTAATTCATTTACTGGCATAACTGATGCAATTGTTACTAAAGACATTAAAAAGACTGTTCCTTGCAATGAATTTTTTATTTCTTCCCATGGGGTTTTCCTAAATGTTGCTCCCAATAAAATTCCAATCCAAACTCCTACTGCAGGGAAATCTAAAAGCCAATTTGTTAGTATTGCAAAAACTAGTATTAAAAATACAATAAATATTCTACCAAAATCAACTTTCACATTTTCTATATGCCCCATTACAATCGTTTGATATTTGTCTTGCTGTTTTGCTCCCCAAATTCCAAATATAAATAAAGCTACAACTGACCCAATAAAAGCATGGGTTACATCAAGAGGATTAACTCCATCAATCCACATAAGAGTGGTTGTGGTGTCTCCAACAACGCTGCCTGCGCCGCCAGCATTACTTGCAGCAACAATAGCAGCTAAATACCCGATATGAACTTTCCCTCTAAAAACAACATAAGCAATCGTTCCTCCAATCATTGCAGCCGCAATATTGTCAAGAAATGAAGAAAGAATTGTTATTGCAATTAGCAGAACAAATGCTCCTTTCCATCCTTTCGGAAGAAAACGAGGTAATATTTTAGGAAACTTTGACTCCTCAAAGTGCTTTGCTAAAATAGCAAACCCAAAAAGTAAGCCCAAAAGGTTAACCAAAGTTCTCCATTCTCCTTCATTTTCTCCATCGCCGATAATATGACTGACAATGTTAAACTCGCCATCAAAAACAAATTTAAAAGCAAGAATAGCTACTAATCCTGTCAAGGCAACATACATTGTTTTATGATGAAAAAGTGCAACCCCGACAAGAGTTAATGCGAAAATTATAAATTCCAATCTAATTCCCATTATCGAAGGAATTATTGATTGAGCAGATGAATAATCGGATGCAAAAATAAATACAGGTAATAATAATAAAAATACAACTAAAAAGGAAACTTTGTTGATTAATGTTTTCATAAATTATAAAATTAAAATTAAAAAAAAATATACTATTTAAATAATGTAATAAAGAGGCCTGCAATTATTGCAGATGTTATAACTCCACAAATGTTTGCTCCTATAGCATAAGACAATATTATGGAATCTTTATTAACTTTGCTAACTTCTTTTTGCGCAACTTTTGCAGTTGAAGGGACGCAACTTACTCCTGCTATACCTATAACTGGATTAAACTTTCCTCCTGTGAAAAAATAAAGAAGATAACCTCCTAATATACCCCCTATGCCGGAGATAAGCAACGCAAGTATTCCCAGAAAAAGCAGTGTCAAAATTTTAGGATTCAACAACAAATGGGCTTCGCACAGTATGCCAAGTAATAATCCCAATAAAAATGTTGAGCCATACAATAAAGGCCCAGAAATGAATTCTACAATATGAGTTAAGCCTGCTTCCTTTACGGCTACACCTACAAACAGTGAAAAAAACAAAGGACCTGCAACAGGAAATAACAAGCACAATACAGTACACATTACTACAGCAAATGCAAGTTTTGCAGATGAAGAAACTGGTTTTGGCGGAGTCTTTTGTTCCATTTTGATGCCTCTTAATTTTTTTGGAATCATCAATCGTATAAGATAAGGATAACCTCCGTAGGTTAATCCTAAATATAAATAAGCAACAACTGTTATCGGAACAAATATATTCTTGGCAAGCATTAACGATGTAAACAATACCATTGGCCCATCCGCACCTCCAACCATTGCAATTGAAGCAGCTTCTCTAATATTCAAACCCATTGCTGTTGCAAGAGGAATGGTAGCAAAAGTGCCTAATTCAGCAAAGAATGCTAAAAACATGCTTGTGAATGGTCTTTGAATTAAATAGCCAACATCAAGCAAAACTCCTATGCCCATAAACACAAAACAAGCAATTAGTCCATTGCTAAAGGTAAATGTATAAATTGGTTGAAGCCAATTGATTTGCATAATATTCATCAGCTGGTTAGTATCTGTAACTAATGGGTCAACAAAGATATTCCCTTGCGAACCATCTGGTAAAAACAAAACAGAAGCATTAATTGCTGCCATTCCCAAACCCATAGGAACCATTAAAAGAGGCTCCAGCACTCCTTTTTTACCAAGATAAACAAGAAGCATCCCTAGCAACATTAATGATATTCTGGCAATAAATATAGTTATGTCAGAATCAACTAAAGTTGCGATACCTTGAAATAAATCTAAAAAATTAAATGTTTTCATACATCTCAAATTCATCATTTTCTCTCATTTTTCTTAAATGTCTTGTTTGCCAAATACTCCTATAGCGATAAAGTCTGTACAACTTAACAAAATATTTAATATCCAATGATTTCTTTTGTGAGACAATTAAAAATGCAATAAACTTTATAACTACTGCAACTCCAAAAGAAATGAGAGCAGTAATAAAAAACATAAGTACGGTAATACCAATAATATTTTCCATCATTCAATAAATTAAAATTAAATAAATAAAACAACAACAAACGGATTGCTTGTTGCCTGTAATGTGTATATCCTTTATTATAAAATAAAGAATATATTAAAAAAGGGAAGATAATTTTAAATAATGAGCCGCAATATGAATATATTAATGTCTTTACTTATTGTAACTGCTTTTGCTGTTAAAAGTAGTTTATTACTAAAACAATAAATTGAAGAAATATTATATTCTATTTTCTTAATACAAATTGGTTTATAATCAATATTGAAATCATTTTTCTTAATTAAAGAGCAATCATAAAATAAAGGCTTGTGTTCAGTCTTATTTAATTTATAAAGGCATGTTTCTTTTTGAATATCACAAATTCTATCTTTTTTTAAATTATTTATGCTGCATTCTCCAAATAATAATCCATTTAGAGAAAAAATAAACAATAAAAATGTGATAAAAATGCGTGCCATATATTTTTGTAGTCTGATTTGAAATGCAAATGTAAATCAATTTTTTTTATCATATACAAACAACTAAAAATAAAATAATCTTGTGTAATAAAAAAAATCAAACATAGTATTTTATTCAAAAATAAATATTTTTTATTACATCCAATTAATGCTTTTTTACTTTTGTGATGCTTAGTAAATAAGTAAAGGATTTACAAATAATAAATAATCTTTTTGTTTAATTTATGATTGGTGTAAAAAAAATGAAAAAAAAAATAAAAAGATTAGTATTTTTTTTACAAAATTTGCAGACTTTAAAAAAAATTAAAGTAGGTTTGTATCATATTAAGAAAAATAAAGTTTTATTATGTTTGAATTTTTGAATAAACTGTTTGGGAGCAAATCAGATAGAGATGTAAAGTCAATGATGCCTTATATTGAGGAGATACATAAAATTACAGAGGAACTAAAGAATTTATCAAATGATGAATTGCGAGAAAGATCGAATAATCTAAAATTAAGAATAAAAGAATATATAAAAGAAGAAGCAGATGAAATAAAGAGTTTAAAGGAATCAATAGAGAAAAACCCTGATGTTTCAAATGAAGAAAAACTTACTACTTACAAGGAAATAGAGAGACTTGAAAAGGTAGAAACAAAGAAAATAGAAGAAGTTCTTTTAGAGATATTACCAGAAGCATTCGCAATAGTAAAGGAAACTGCGAAAAGATATGTTGAAAATGATTATTTGGAAGTTACATCAACGCAATATGACAGAGATTTGTCAATCGTTAAGCAAAATGTTAAGATAGTTAACGATAAGGCTCAATATCATAACACATGGACAGCTGGAGGAAATATGGTTAAGTGGGATATGGTGCATTACGATGTTCAGCTTATAGGAGGTATTGCATTACATTTAGGTAAAATTTCGGAAATGGCAACAGGTGAGGGAAAAACTCTTGTTGCAACATTGGCCGTGTTTTTAAATGCGTTAACAGGAAGAGGGGTACATATTGTTACAGTAAATGATTATTTGGCAAAACGTGACTCTGAGTGGATGGGGCCTTTATATGAGTTTCATCAATTAACAGTTGACTGTATAGATAAGCATAATCCGCATTCAGATGAGAGGAAGAAAGCTTATATGGCAGATATTACTTTTGGAACAAATAATGAGTTTGGGTTTGATTACCTTAGAGATAACACAGCAATAAGTCCTGATGAGATAGTTCAACGAGTGCATAATTATGCTATAGTTGATGAGGTTGACTCTGTTCTTATTGATGATGCGAGGACACCGTTAATTATTTCAGGGCCTACCCCAATGGGTGATAAGCATGAGTTTTATGAGTTGAAAGTGCAGGTTGATAAACTATACAATGCACAAAAGGCTCTTATAACACAAATTATTCAGGACTTTAGAAAAATAACAAGTGAAAAGTCTATTAAAGATTGGGAAAAAGAAGCAGGAAAGTTATTGCTTAGAGCATCAAGAGGTTTGCCAAAAAATAAGGTTACAATAAAGATATTAAGTGAAGCCGGAAACAGAACGTTGATGCAAAAGACGGAGAATTTTTACATGCAGGATCAAAATAAGCAAATGCCTGTGATTGATGATGATTTGTTTTTTGTAATTGATGAAAAGGTTAACTCCATAGAAATGACTGATAAGGGAATTGACCTTATTACAGCAGCAACAGATGAGCCTAATTTCTTTATTATACCAGATGTTGGGTCAGAAATAGCCGATTTGGAGAAAAATACAACTATGTCTGCACATGAAAAATTGAAACATAAAGAAGAATTATTGAGAGATTTTTCATTAAAGTCAGGAAGAATACATACGGTAAATCAGTTGCTTAAAGCATACGCAATGTTTGAGAAAGATGTAGAGTACGTAATAATGGATAACCAGATTCGTATTGTTGATGAGCAAACAGGTCGTGTACTTGAAGGAAGAAGATACTCCGATGGTTTGCATCAAGCAATTGAGGCAAAAGAAAATGTGAAGGTTGAAGCAGCAACACAAACTTATGCAACAATTTCTTTGCAAAACTACTTTAGGATGTACAAGAAATTGGCAGGTATGACAGGAACTGCCGAAACAGAAGCAGGAGAGTTCTGGGATATTTACAAGCTAGATGTTGTTGTTATTCCAACTAATAAACCTTTAGTAAGAAAAGACTCCGAAGATAAAGTGTTTCGTACAAAGAGAGAGAAGTATAAAGCAGTTATAGAAGAGATTGAAAGTATTGTAAAAGCAAATCGTCCAGTTCTAGTTGGAACAACTTCAGTTGAGGTTTCAGAATTATTAAGCAAGATGCTAAAGCTAAAAGGCATAAAGCATAATGTTTTGAATGCAAAATTACATAAGAGAGAAGCAGATATAGTTGCAGAAGCTGGTCAGGCAAAAACAGTTACTATAGCAACGAATATGGCAGGACGGGGAACGGATATTAAGCTTGGTGAAGGAGTTAAGAATGCAGGAGGACTTGCTATCATTGGAACAGAAAGACATGAGTCAAGACGTGTTGACAGACAGTTAAGGGGTAGGGCAGGCCGTCAGGGAGATCCAGGTTCATCACTATTTTTTGTATCATTAGAAGATGAATTGATGCGATTATTTGGCTCGGAACGAATGGCCAAAATAATGGATAGATTAGGATTGAAAGAAGGGGAGGTTATTCAGCATTCAATGATTACAAAATCTATAGAAAGAGCTCAAAGGAAAGTCGAAGAAAATAACTTTGGAATGAGAAAACGTTTGCTTGAATATGACGACGTTATGAATACTCAAAGAGAAGTTATTTACAACAAAAGACGTAATGCCCTTTATGGGGAAAAACTATCAATAGATATTGAAAATGTCATAAAAGATATTTGCCTAGAAATAATTGCAGAAACTAAAGAATATAGAGATCTTGATGCATTTAAAATAGAAGTATTGAGAATGTTTGGAGTTAATTATGAGATTGAATCTGATGATTTCTTTAATATTAAAACGGATGTGCTGACTCAGTCAGTATTTGAAGCTGCTTATGAAAACTATATACAGAAAAAACAAATAATATCAGAAAGAGCCTTCCCTTTTATAAAAAATGTATATGAAAATAATTCACAACAATATAAAAACATCGTGTTTCCTATAACAGATGGAACAAAAGTACTTCAAGTTGTTTGTAATTTAGAAAAATCATACACATCTAAAGGAAAAGAATTAGTTATTGAATATGAAAAGACCATTAATTTAGCCGTAATAGATGAGGAATGGAGAGAACATCTAAGAGAGCTTGATGACTTGAAACAATCTGTACACAATGCTTCTTATGAACAAAAAGATCCTCTTTTAATTTACAAATTGGAATCATTCAATCTTTTCAAAACAATGATATCTAAAATTAATAGGAATGTTATTTCATTCTTGTATAAAGCAGATATTCCTATTGAAGAATCAAAGACTGTTAAAGATGCTCCTATAAAAAAGGTTGACCACAGTAAATTAACAACAAGCAGGGCTAATGATTTAGTAGCTAACACTGCTCCACAGGAAGAAAAACGACAACCTATAATTGCAGAGAAAAAAGTGGGGAGAAATGACTTATGCCCTTGTGGAAGTGGGAAAAAATATAAACATTGTCACGGTCAATAAATAAACAATAATAATAATACCTAGTCATGGGACATTACGACGAAATACGACCATATTATGATTCGGAAGTTAATCATGTTCTAAATGGTCTTTTTACGCAAGATATCATTCAAAAGATATTATTACATTTTTATCCAAATGCGAATATGGATGAATTGATTGGAAAGCTATCAAAGATTTCATCAATCAATGAATTTCAATCGCACATTATACAACCTTTAGTCAAGATGACTATTGATAAAAGTATAAATAATTTCACTTGTAAAGGAATTGAAAATTTACAAAAGGATAAATCATATCTATTCATCTCAAACCATAGAGACATTATATTAGACTCTGCTCTAATAAACATGCTTTTACATACTAATGGATTTGGAACAACAGAAATTGCAATAGGCAGTAACTTGCTTATATATCCATGGATTGTTGATATTGTCAAGCTAAATAGAAGCTTTGTTGTAAATAGAAATGTGCCTATAAAAGAAATGTATAATTACTCTTTATTGCTTTCTTCTTACATCAGATATACTTTGTTAGAGAAAAGAACTAGTATATGGATTGCACAAAGAGAAGGTCGTACAAAAGATGGAGACGACCGCACTCAACCTTCTTTGTTAAAAATGCTAAGCATTAGTGGTGACGAGAATATTTTTGATAATATTTCAAAACTAAACATTGTGCCTATATCTATTTCATATGAATATGAACCTTGCGATATATATAAAACGAAAGTTGCATATTTCGCTTCGCAAGAGCAAAAATATGAAAAGACTAAAGGTGATGATATTGAAAGCATGAGGCTTGGTATTGCTAATCAAAAAGGAAATGTTAATATTACATTTTGCACACCTCTTATTGAGGGAGAAGAATTGAATATTCTTAAAAAATCGGGAAGTATCAATGAAGGTTTAAAAGAATTAGCAAAAATAATAGATTCTCAAATACATTCAAACTTCAACTTAAATCCAAACAATTATATCGCATCAGATTTAATAAACGACCAAAATACATATAGTCAACATTACACTGAAGAAGAAAAAGAAAAATTCTCTGACTATGTAAACAAACAAATTAATTTGCTTGAAATTGAAGATAAGGTTGCATTAAAGAATATTTTCTTAAAGATATATGAAAATCCTCTTGTTAATTATTTAGCAACAAAGAAAATAACAATATAATAATTATGAAAGCAAAATTTATAGAAGAAAACAAGGATGAATTTATTAACAATGTGCTAAGCAAGTGCGAAGCCTGCACTGTTGGGATGGTTGATTTAGATGGCAATCCATATGTTCTTCCATTTAATTTTGGTTACAAAGATGGGGTTTTATATATTCATTCAGGCAAGGGTGGGAAAAAAGAAGGCATACTTAAAGTGAATAATAAAGTTTGTGTTAGCTTTTCAACCGATCATGAAATGCGAATACAAAACCCAGACATAGCTTGTTCTTGGAGTATGAAATACCGTAGCGTGCTTTTGGATGGATTGTTAACATTTGTGGATGATTTTGATGAAAAGTGTAAAGCTTTAAATATTATAATGGACCATTATGCAAAGAAAGAGTTTACTTTTTCAAAGCCAGCTGTAAACAATGTTAATGTAATGAAAATTGAAATTATAAAAATTACAGCAAAAGAGTTTGGTTATTAATTATTACAAACGAAAATAAGAAATGGGAAACTTCTTTAAGAAACTAACAGCTAATATTTTTAGAAGTTTTTACAAAGGAGACAAGAAAGAATATAGCTATAAATATGGGAAGGAATTTTATAGATGGAGAGTCAACCTTGAACATTTAATAAAAGATGCTCTTCTTATTTCTTTTGGAGTTGTTTTAGCTGGGTTTGGGCTCAAAGGATTTGTTTTACCTAATGCTTTCTTTGATGGAGGAGTTACTGGAATATCTTTAATTGTAAACCAACTAACTAATATATCCGTATCTTTTCTTATAGTTGTAATTAACTTACCATTTATATTCTTAGGGTTTAAGCAAATGGGAAAAGAGTTTGCAATAAAAAGCATTCTTGCAATATTTCTTTTAGCAATGGCTATTTATTTTATTGACTATCCCATAATAACTAATGACAAACTTTTAATATCTTTCTTTGGAGGTTTTTTTCTTGGCATTGGCATAGGTTTTTCAATAAGGGGTGGTGCAGTGTTAGATGGAACTGAAATTATAGCTATTTATATTAGTAAAAAGACGAGTTTAACTATTGGTGATGTCATTCTAATTTTTAATATTGTTATTTTTTCATTCGTTGCTGCTTTTTTCTCTATAGAAACAGCAATGTACTCTGTACTTATATATTTTTCAGCATCCAAAACTGTTGACTATATTATTGAGGGTATTGACGAATATAGCGGGGCAACAATCGTTTCTAATCATAGTAATGAGATTAGAGTAATGCTTATAGAGAAAATGCATTGTGGAGTGACTATATACTCAGGAAAAAGAGGATATGGAAAAAGAGGAGACACTCTTAATGATATTGAAATAATATACACTGTTATTACCAGACTCGAAATAGGACGATTAAAATCTGAAATAGCAAAAATTGACCCTCATGCTTTTATGACATTGAGCAGCATAAAAGACACAAAAGGTGGTGTTATTAAGAAAAAATCTTTAAAACACAACAGTCATTAATTGTTTATAATTTTCTTCAAAATATTTGCATTATAATTGTTTGCAAACCCATTTTCTAATAATAATTGCTTTCTTTCTTCAATATCCTCAAATGAAAAAGGCTTATTATATAAAGCATTCAGTTTTTCAATAAACTCATTTGGTTCATTTGCTATATGACATAATTTTTCCAAACCTGTATCAACAACCATGTAGTTATTGACCAAACAATGTCGACCATTAAATAATGCTGCCAGCAATTTAAGTTTAATCCCCGTTGCTTGAAAAGTTGGTAGAATGTTAATTTGAGCTTCTTTTATTAGTTGATATATATATTCTGTTGTGATATTTGTTTTCAATGTAATATGGTCATACTTTTCCACAGCATTTTTCAATTCAGAAGACGCCTTATTTCCAGCAATAACAAATGGTATGTTTATTTTAGAAAAAACTTCTTCTATAAGAAACAATGCGGCCTTATTGTTTTCTCCAATATTGAGCGAGCCATGATATAAAACAAAATTTCCTTTGTCAGGGCTTATTAGTACATCGTCATTTGGATGAAAAGCAGAAATAAGAACAGTATTTTTATATTTTTTATCGAAGTATTGCATATCATTCTTTGAAATGACTGCAATATGGTCTGCATAATTAAGCACTGATTCAAATGTTTTCAGTTTAGAAGCTTCATTTAGAAAGTAATATTTTTTGAATATATTACGTTCAACGCTTGCTAAGTTATTATAATATTCATGCTCAATATTATGAGTTCTTACTATTTTCTTTCGTGTTTTTAATTGTTTTTCGTCAAGATAAAAGCAAGAATGCAAACCTTCAAATATAATAGGATAATTATCTTTCAATAAATTATCCAACAGCTCTTTTGAATTTCGGCTTGCTACAATGTATGGCTTAGTCTTGAATAAATTAGTTTTTGAAATATGCCTTTCATAATAATAAACCTTTTGACAATACTTTTCCAATTCTTCTTGTCGTTTTCTTCCATATTCATAGCAATGGAGAATTATATTAAGACCTAAAGAACGAAGTGTTTTAATTTTAAAGAAAACATCAATAACGCCTCCGTAATCTGCAGGAAATGGTATATCAAAAGATATAATGTGGATAGTTTTATTAGTTGATCGAGTCATTAATAAAATTGGTTAGTTTTATTTTTTCATTATTCCATGAATATTTTTCTTTTGCAATATTAACAGAACTTTTTAACATAGAGTATAATTCTTGACTATTTAACAATTCTTTAATAGATGTTGCAATGCTTTTTGGTGTGCTATCTAAAATTACAATACCCAAATTATTATCTTTAACAAAACTTGCCATTTCAGGCATATTGCTAACTATAACAGGAATACTCGCTTGAATATAACTAAACAATTTATTTGGTAAACAATAGCGATAATTAATATTGCTGTCCTTCTCTAGCGAAACTCCCATTAGGGCTTTTGACGTAATCCTATTAATATTTGAATTGCTGTAACGACCCGTAAAAAACACTCTATTCTCTAAATTCAGTACTTTAACCAATCTGATTAACTCTTTATCAATATCTCCTGTACCAGCAATAACAAGGCCTAAGTCTTCTGCCACAAATGGCATTGCTTGTATTAATTCTTCCAAACCTCTGTCCTTGTTCAATGCTCCCTGATAGATTATATATTTGGCAAAAGGAACAACTATTTGATGTTTATTATCATTCCGTTCAAAGCATTCAGCGGGAATATTCCTTATAACGACAGGTTTTATTCCATATTCTTTATTAAACATATCTGCAATGCTGTATGAAACTGTAATATGGTATTTGATTTTTGGATATATCCATCTTTCTATAAATTTCCATATTGATTTAACTATGCCACGACCATTTAACTCTGGAACACCAGTGAAGTATTCATGACTATCTATAATCATTGGTTTCCTTTTTATTAATGATGATAAATAACTGCCTAGCACGGTGTCCAAATCATTTGCAAAGAGAAAATCACTATTCTCTTTTAACAAAAGAAAAAACAATCGTAGATTAAACTCCAAATAGAATAAAAACGAACGATCAAAAAATAAATTAAAGCGCTTAATTTTAAAAGAGGGGGAATAATCAATATTACTATTGCGTCTTATTACACCAACAACTAAAACATCAATCCCAATGTCAATCAAACTATTAACAGAACGCTTTAAGCGCTCATCTGTTTCAATGTCATTTGTAACAAAAATTATTACCCTCAAAATTTTTAATAAGTTTAAATATAGAAGACCTTATAATACTTTTTTTACTGTATCTATGACCGTTCCATCGACCCATTTAACAACAGCCACAACTTCATCTGACAAGTTTGCTTTTGCTGGTTTACCACAAATCTTTTCGCCTTCCTCTTTTAGCTGTTCGATTGGTTTTATTGGCAATTTTGATTTTTTCATTTTGTCAATCAAGTCTTCTCTTAACGGATTTATAGCAATACCTCGCTCCGTAACTATGACATCAACCAATTCGCCTGGACCGCAAATTGTAGTTACATCATCTTTTATTACAGGAATTCTATCTCTAAACAATGGGATTGGGATTATCGTACATTTTGAAAAAGCACAATTTTGCCATCCCCCAATTCCATGTAGTAAGTAGCCATCTGAATGAGTAACAACATTTCCATTAAATTTAGTGTCTATTTCTGTTGCTCCTAGAATAAGCACATCCATCATTGTTGTGTAATTCCCTTTTGAATGGTAATTATAACAATTAAATATAGAAATATCAAAGTGATTCTTATTGTCTCTCATTGAACGAACTGCCTCCAAATCAAATGTCTGAGCATCCAATATATATTCTAAATAACCTTCTTCTAGCATTTGAACCATATATTTGGTGCTGCCTCCAACCGCAAAACGAGCTTTCATTTTCTTTTCTTTCAATAATTTATGAAAATAAACGCCTATTGCCAAAGATGTTCCTCCTGCTCCTGCTTGAAAAGAGAATCCATCTTTTATAATTCCAGCCTCATCACAAAATTGAGCAGTCATTTGTGCTAAAAGTAAGCGGTCTGGGCTTTTTGTGATATTTGTTGTGCCTGAAACTATCTTTTCTGGAATACCTATCTTATCCACTACCACAACTGAATCTACAAAATTCCCAACAACTTGCATTGGGAAACATGGAAATGGAATTATATTATCTGTAACAATGATAACATTTTCAGCATATTGATAATCGCCCAAAGCGTACCCCAAACCTCCACACGCTGAAGGACCATACAAACCGTTTGCATTACCAAAAGGATCACTTGTTGGAGCAGCTATCACTGCAATATCTATTTTAACCTCGCCATCTTGAATTGCCTGATAACGACCTCCATGTGAACGCAACACTGCTGTTGTTTTCATTTTACCTTCCGAGCAATAACGCCCTAAGGCGCCATTCATACTTCCTTCTATTCTGCTTATTGTGCCATTATCTAAATACTCTATAATGGCTTCATGACATGGAAAAGATGCGGATGGAAACCAAACCAAATCCTTTATTCCCAAATCAGATGCTATTTTAAAAATCTCATTCGCAACCAAATCACCATCTCTTAAATGATGGTGAGTAGAGATTACCATTCCATTTGAAAGACCTGCTTTAAGTAGCGCAGATTTCAATGTTGGTAATATTTTGTTACCATCTTTTGGGTAATTTGCAGCGCACTTTATCTTTGGAGCATAAACATTGCCTTTTGCTTCATATTTATTAACTCCCATGTATGGTATTGCCGCTTGCCCATTTATTTCTGTTGGAACACTTTTTCCTAATGCGTTTTTTACAAATTCATTTTTCATCTCTGATAATTTTAAATAAAAAGTATAAAATTAAAAAACTATACGATTTCTTCTTTAATCCAATTTTCGGACAATAAATCAAGCTTTATTGCTATTTCAATTGCTCGTAAAGCTCTTTTAACAACTGGGGGGTCAATCATTTTTGAACCGATAGACACTACTCCCAAACCTTTTGCTTTTGCTTCGTTAAATGCTAATACAATTTTCTTTGCCTTGTCAATATCCGATTTATCGGGAGCAAAAGATTCTTGAATAACACTTATTTGACGTGGATGGATACAACCCATACCATCAAATCCTAATGATTTAGAGTTTAAAACTGATTCCCTTAGAGCATCCATATCGCCTACATCTGAAAAAACAGAATCAATTGGTTGAATATCTGCTGCACGACAAGCATTAACTATTTGTGTTCTCGCAAAGAATGACTCGCTTGCCTCTTCGGTTCTTTTTGTTCCCAAATCAGCAGTATAATCCTCCAAACCTATCGCTAAAGCTACTATGTTCTTTGATGATTTCGCTATTTGATAAGCATTAATAACTCCCAAAGCACTCTCTATTATTGGCATTAACCAAACATTATTCTTTACTCCTGATTGCTTTTTTACTTTTTCTATTTCTTTTTCTAGTTCTACAATCTGATCAACACTTTCACACTTGGGAACTAGAATTAAATTAACATTATGAGGAACAACGTATTTGATATCTTCCAAACCTTGTGGTATTTGATTTATTCTAACCATCCTTTCACAGCCATAAAAATCAACATTACGCAAAGCATTTCTAACCAAAAACCTAGCTTCTGCTTTCTTTGATGGTGCAACCGAATCTTCCAAATCCAAAATAATTCCATCTGGCTTATGCAAGCCTGCATTTATCATTAAGTTTGGTGAATTACCTGGCAAATAAAGCCTAGAGAAACGAAAACGGTCTCTATCCGTACTATATCTGTTTTGATCTAAAAAGTCAGGTAAAAACTCTTTTTCTGAATCTAAAACCTGCTTTATTGAAGACTCTAGTCTTGCCATTATTACATAAGGTAAGGCTCCTGAATCTTCTACTGAAACATTTGCATTCTCTATTTTATAATAATTTAACATGTCTTTAATCAACGCAATTATAGAATCACCATAAAGAACCTTAACTTTACTCTTTAATTCAATAACAAAACCTATTGGCTTGCTACTTAATTCAATACTGATGAAACAATCTGAACGAACGCCTTTGCCCGTATTTCCTGATGTGCCAATTTTATTCAATTTAACCTCCTTTTTTTTAAATAAAATTTAATACTACAAACCTACTGCATTTTTTTTACATGTGTAACATTATTGAAAAATTCTTTTATTAATCCCAATGCACTTCTCTATAATAAAGCATAATTTAAAATATGGAAAAATAAATTATAAAATAAAGCTATTTAACCAAAATAGTTTATATTTGCTCCACAAAAAAGGGATGTTAGCTCAGTTGGTTTAGAGCATCGCCTTGACAGGGCGGGGGTCAGCGGTTCGAATCCGTTACATCCCACTTATTATAATAAAATTAATTCCTTTGAAAATAACTTTTCTAGGCACAGGAACATCTCAAGGCATTCCTGTAATTGCTTGCAATTGCGAAGTTTGCCAATCAAGTAATCTAAAAGACAAACGATTGCGATCTTCCATAATGATTGAAATTGACGAAAATATATTCATAATTGATACTGGAATGGATTTCAGGCAACAAATGCTAAGAGAAAATGTCAAAAGCATCAATGCAATACTGGTTACTCATTCCCATAAAGACCATATCGGAGGATTAGACGAAATTAGATCGTTCAACTTCATCCTGAAAAAAGCAATTGATGTTTATGCTAATAAATCTACAGCTAAATGTATTAAAAATGAATACAACTACGTCTTTGCTGAAATAAAATACCCAGGCGTACCTCTAATCAATTTACATGAAATTGAAAACGAACCGTTCTTTATTAACTCAATTAAATTCACGCCTATCGAAGCTTTGCATTATAAAATGACGGTATTTGGATATCGCATAAATGATTTCACATACATTACCGATGCAAATTTCATTAGCGAAAAAGAATTAGACAAAATTAGAGGTTCTAAAGTTTTAGTAATTAGTGCATTGCGACGAACTGAGCACGTGTCTCATTTCACATTACAACAAGCAATTGACATAATCAAAGAGATAAACCCAGCCCAAGCATATTTAACTCACATAAGCCATCAATTAGGAACATATGACACTGTAAGTGCTGAATTACCTCAAAATATATTCATGGCTTATGATGGACTAGAACTAAAAATATAATTAATTAACTAACAACAATGTCTAAATTATACATAATACCAACTCCTATCGGAAACCTTGAAGACATTACATTGAGAGCTTTACGCATTCTGAAAGAAGTGGATTATATTATTGCTGAAGACACTAGAGTTACTCACAACCTGCTTAAACACTTCGAAATTACTAAAAAAATATACTCTTACCACAAATTTAACGAACATAAAGTTACCGAAAATATAATTAACAATCTTAAAGCTGGAGCAGTTATAGGAATGGTTAGCGATGCTGGAACTCCTGCAATATCTGACCCTGGATTTTTTATCGTTAGAGAATGCATTATTAACAACATCGACGTCGAATGTCTTACCGGTCCAACAGCATTTGTTCCCGCTTTAGTGCTTTCTGGACTGCCCAATGAAAGCTTCGTTTTCGAAGGATTCTTACCCGTAAAAAAAGGACGACAAACAAAATTAACCGAACTAGCAACCGAACGCAGAACAATCGTTTTATATGAATCTCCTCACCGAATTGTCAAAACACTAGAACAAATTAAAGAATACTTTGGGCCAGAAAGACTAGTTTCTGTATCAAGAGAAATTTCTAAAATGTATGAAGAAACAGTAAGAGGGAGTATACAATTTGTTGCTGAAAATTTCAAAAATAGAACATCCATAAAAGGTGAATTTGTAATAACTATTAACGGAAGCAAATAATCATGGAAAAAATATTATTAAACGGTTTTATTCTCGTTATTCCTCCTTTAGTTTGGAATATTATATTTTACGGAAAGCTAATTCAAAAAGAATTCAATGACGACGAAAACGTTCCCAAAATATTACTATACTCCGAACACTTGTTCCGAATTTGTGTATTTGGATCTCCCTTACTATTCTCAATGTGCACACAATGTGACAATATAAGTCAAAGTTTTCTAATATACAAAGCAGGAATAGTAATATACTTCCTGTCTTGGATACCTCTACTATACTTTCCTAATGTTAGATGGTCTAATTCATTTATTGGCATTATGGCTCCATACTTTACCCCAATAATTTGGCTTATTGGAATAGCATATATTATAAACTGGGATTGGTATTTTTTAATATCTGGCATATTTATCATCATTCACATCATCCACGGAATGATAAGTTTCAATTATATTAACACAGGAAAGTATAATTAAAAGCAAACAATTCACAACTATTAAGAGACTTCACATCTATTCGAGGTGAAAACTTTTCTACTCATTATCTAACGGAGAATTTTGTTTGCTAATTTTCAATTTGTTTTCAATATCAATTACTGCAATAATAGCAATGAATCCCCAGAATGGAGCGGATGCTTTATCTGTATCTAAAAAGTTGTTTAAAGTCCCGTGAGTAAAATATGTTATTAGTCCTAGTAATGCAGAAATTACAACTATTTTAGATGTCTTATTTTCGGTTGCGTGATATACTTTGATGCCTTTATAAATAACCAAAAAAAGAAGGATAATAACTAAAAGAGAACCAAGTACTCCTGACTCGGCTAAAGGACCAATATATTCAGAGTGAGCGTTTCCTTTTGTTCCTGCATTAGTAGATATAATTGTCTTTTCATATTTTTTTTGAAAAGGAGCATATTCAAACTGGTATGTGCCTGGACCATAACCTAAAAAAGGTTTTTCATGAAACATTCTAAAAGCACATTGCCAACGGTTGATTCGCTCAGTGTTAGATACGTCTGTCGTTACATTATAAGCCGATTTAATATGCTCAAGATAATTAGATGATGAACGATTATTGTTTTTTTCAACATACATCATCACTTGGTCTTTTGTGCTTATGAAAATGCCTAAAACAGTTAGAAATAGAACAAAAATAACCCGCATTTTCACCTTGTAATACACAAGTAAAAAAACACCAAAAGCAACAACTAAACTTAGCCACGCAGCACGGGTATATGACAGTGCAACTGCAAATAGAAAATAAATAAATAAAACAAAAACAAATCTCCTTTTTAATGGAGAAAGCTCCTTGTCAAAAATACTACCAAAGATAAATGGAGTGAACATTGCAATCATTGCGGCATAAGACGTGTGGTCGTTAAAGAATGGATGCATAACCCAATGACCTTCTATCTGTCTGAAATTGTATAATGAATGATGTATTATTGTGTATGTTATTATGGGGATAAAACCAAATACGTAGGACCAAATAAATGTTTTAATGTTTGCCTTATTTTGAAAGAAAACAACCGATGCAACAAAATAGAAGGCAACTATAAACCATATTCTTGATGTTAGGTATTTGAAAGATACTAATGGTATTTGACTAGTTATTGAAGTGAAAAACATCCATAGCAAACTAAGATAAATAACAATGCTAAATGGATGTTTCAAAAAATCATACTGCAGAAAGTCCTTCTTTGCTATAAATTGGTAAATAAATATAAACAGCACTATTATTATTAACGGCTCTGTAGGCAGAGACAACCCTAGCTTTATATCATTACTATTAAGATTAATCGACATTGGCACTAAAAACACTATAAGGTATAGCAATGTATTTAAGTGAAAAAAAGCAATATAGCTAAATAGCAAAATAAACGAAATAATCGGAACGTAATAAAACTCTAACCCAATAGATATTGAATTAATTAGAATGAATGTTAGAGCTATAATGTAAAAGTACTTTATGTTTAAATCTTTAATCAATTGAGAAAAGGTTTTATTTCTTTTAAACGTTCAAATGATAAAATACTCAATACAGCGATAATTAATGATGATATTAAAGAAACCAACACGATAAGCCATCTAACAGGGTATGTTTTTTTCTCCGCTTTGAAAGCTTTATCAACAATAAACTTATTTGGTAAACTTTTTTCAGCATCAATTTTTGCTTCTTCATATTTTGACTTAACGTAATTTAGTTGCTTAATAAACTCCTCTTGTTTATTCGTTAAAGAAACATAAGCACTGCCATATTCTCCTAATACTTTAATCTTTTGTTCGAGTGCATTTATTGCCTTAGTGTTATTTTTACTTATAGATATTGCTAGTTGTTCATGAAACACCTCTGATTGAGATTCATAATCATTAACGCCTAACATTCTTATCTTTGTTAAGGAATCTTCAGTTTCTTTTAAAAATGACAATAGAGAATTGTATTGCTCTTCCATGATCTTGTAAGCTTCAATAGCTCTTTCTTTTTGCATCTTATTAGAAATTGTATCTATAAGATTTGCAATATCATTTGCAATATCAGCAGCCAGCTGAGGATCTGTGTCAAGCACTTTAATTTCTACAGACATGTACTCTGTTCTTCTAAAAGTTATATTGTTTTCATACTCTTCATAAAGCTTTGTCATAACATAATCCGAATTAGGATTGATGTCATAATGCTTAAGCAGATTGTATTTATTGATAACTTTTTCTTTTATCTGATATGAGTTAAGTATTTGCATAAGTTGGTCTGCACGTTCTTCATCTCCAAACTCCATAATATTTTGTTTCGAACCTGGATTCTCTGACAATAATGCTCTCGAAATGGAGTTTGACAATGTTGGAAAAACAATTACAGTTGACTTATACTTTGGTTTTATAAACCATGGCGAAGAAAATAAAGCTGACAAAACAACTGCACTAACAGCAACTATAGCAAGGTGTTTCCTCCATCTATAAAGAAATATAATAATGTTAGAAGAATCAAATACTGACTGGTTTTTTTCCATTAAATTGCTTTTTTATAAACTATAAAATAGTTATCTTAATTGTTAATTTATTTATTAATTTACTTTATGAGCAAACTTAACTTGCTTTAGTTCTTCATTAGCCTTAACGACTTTTTGTGCAAGATTATTTTTATAAGTAGTCATCTTATTGAAAATACTTTGATCAATAAGAGCTAATATCTGTATTGCAAGTAAAGCTGCATTACCTGCTCCATTAAGAGCAACTGTTGCTACTGGAATACCTTGAGGCATTTGTAAAATTGACAAAATAGAATCTAAACCTTCTATAGAGTTGGACGACTTAATAGGAACTCCGATTACAGGCAAAGTTGTTGAAGCTGCAATAACGCCAGGCAAATGCGCAGCGCCTCCTGCAGCAGCAATTATTACTCTAATACCATTAGAATAAGCATTCTTTGCAAAATCAGCAACTAATTCAGGGGTGCGATGTGCAGATAAAGCATTAATTTCAAAAGGAATTTCAAACTCATCAAGAATTTTAGCAGCAGCTTCCATTATAGGCATATCTGATGTGCTGCCCATGATTATACTAACAAGAGGTTTCATTTTATTTCTTACTTTTATTTATAAATTAAGGCACAAAGATATATTATTAGGGGAAATATTAATGTCAAAAAGTTGCTTTTTCTTCTTTCTATTTAAAATATTATCATTATAGCTTAATAACTTCCCCGCTTTTCTTATTCTAACGTATGCTTTAACATAATAAAATGCACCTGCTCCTATAAATCCATAACCAATTCCTTTTATAGTGTTTTCAGAATTAGGACTTTTTAGTTTGAAATCAGCAATAACGATAAAGGTTCCCAATGTCTGCAATGCTAAACCTGTTATAGCATTATCTCCAGCTAACATAAGATTCTGTCCAGGCTTATTAATTCGTTCGCTTTTTCTGCCACTCTGTGAATAAAGGCTAACGCTAAATAATGTTATTATAACAATTAAATAAAATTTCATACCGTTCTTTATTTATTAATGATATAAATCTATTATACCCAAATTTTTCATTGCAAATATAATAATTATTTAAACAATTTGAATTTTACTAAATATGAAGACTTTAATTATTGAATAAAAAATATTATAATAGAGTATTGATAAAAAAGAATAATTTTGCATAATTAGCGTTTAAATTTTAAGTTATTATTTAGGGAACAATTACAAGAAAAATTAATGAACTTGTTTTTAAAAATATTTTTATTATTCTTTTTTATAGAATTAGCATCCGTAGTAAATGCTCAAAACAACGGAGAAGCTGTATTTAATTTTTCACGTCTCCCATTCTCCGCAAGAAATACATCTTTAGGTGGCGATATTATTGCAATAAATGATAACGATATATCTCTTGCTTCAATAAATCCATCATTAATAAATGAGAATATTTCAGGGCATATTAACTTAAACTATACAAAGTATTTTGCAGGAATAAACATTGGTGACGTTTCTTATTCAAAACATTTTAACAATATTGGTAGCTTTCTTGCTAACGTTAAATATATTAATTATGGGACTTTCGATGAAACTGATTATACTGGCTTGTCAATAGGAGAGTTTTATGCTTCAGATTATATGTTTTCAATTGCTTATGCAAAGCAATTAGATTCAATGTTTTCGTTAGGGGCAAAAGGCAATGTAATCTATTCAGTTATAGATAAGCAAAAGGCAGTAGGAATTACAGCTGATGTTGGCGTTTCATATTATAATAAGGCAAAAGATTTATGCGCCTCAATATTACTTAGAAATTATGGAAGAGAACTAAAATCATATTATGATAGTCAAGAAAAGGATAAAATAAAATATGATTTTGAAGCAGGAGTTTCAAAAAGATTAAAACATACACCATTCCGATTTTCTATAACTTATAACAATATGCAGAAGTTTGATTTGTGGGATGGTTTAATACAAGACACTAGCGAAGTAAATATTCTAACAGGCGAAACTATAGCTCCAAAAAAAATTACCACAACTGAAAAAACTCTCAGACATATTGTTTTGGGAACAGAATTAATATTTTCTAAAAACTTTTCTATTCGTGTTGGCTATAATCACAATAGAAGACAATCAATGCGCATTGATACAAAGTCTGGAATATTAGGATTTAGCTGGGGTTTTGGATTTAAAATAAAGAAAATAAAAATAGAGTACTCAAGTTCAAAGTATCATTTTGGAGGTAATCTTAATACTTTTTCTATTACAGCAAATATTAGTGATTTTGTAAAGAAACCTAAATAAAATAAAAACAAATGGAAGCAATACATGTAGTTATAGATGATATTGGTTTAATTTCATATAGTGATGCATATCAATATCAAGAAAATATTTTCAACAATGCAATAAAGAAAAAAATAAACAAACTTACAGACAACAATGAGAATGTGTTTATATTATGTGAGCATACGCATGTCTATACTCTTGGGAAAAGTGGTTCAGAGCAAAATATGCTTTTAAATTACATTCAGCTTCAAGCAAAAAATGCTGAGTTTGTCAAAACAACACGAGGGGGCGATATTACTTACCATGGACCTGGGCAAATTGTAGGATATCCAATAATAGACTTGGAAGTTTTTGGTTTTTCCGTGAAAGGTTATGTTCATAACATTGAAGAGGTAATCATAAAAACATTAAAAGATTTCAATATTGAATCAACAAGACTGGAAGGTGCTACTGGTGTGTGGCTTGATATTGATAAACCTGGGAAAACCCGCAAAATATGTGCAATAGGAATTAGAGTTAGCAGAGGTATAACAATGCACGGATTTGCATTTAATGTAAATACAGACTTAAATTATTTCAATCATATCAATCCTTGTGGGTTTACAGACAAAGGGGTTACCTCCATTAGTAAAGAACTAGGTGAAGTTATTGACATAAATCTGGTGAAAAAGCATTTAATAAGGCATTTTGGAGAAATTTTCAAATGTGCTATACTTCCTAAATAATTGTTTACAGGTTCAACAATCTATTTGTTTTGTAAAATTACCTTACGAGAAATATTATAATCATTATTTGAAATATTGATTAAATACACACCTTCATTTTGAAAGTTATATTTAAAGGAAGATTTATCAGAAGTAGAACTTTTAACACAGCGTCCTTGCATATCGTATATTGCTATCTTGCTATCTTTATCTAAGTTTGTTATTTCAATAAATTTTCCGTCATTTAATACTTTAATTTTATTTGTATTAATATCACTTAAACAATTATTTGATAAAGCCCAATCCGTAATGTGAAGAATAAACCTATCTTTAGATGTCCCTCCATCAGCATTAAACGAATATATAGAATTGTTTAAATTAGTGAAAGTATTGGTTATCTTATCTTCAAGATAAATATATTTTGCATTGTTAATATTGTCTGTTGATTTAAGTTTAATTTCAAAAGAGCCACTTAGCTTTATATCATATCCCAAATTAATTGAATAAGCATTCTGATTTGAAGGTAGTGATTGAATTGATAATTTCTCGTTATTTAATAAACTATAGAAAGATATATTTTCATTTCCTTGAAGTTTATAGCTATCATACAATCTATCAAAATTCTCCGTAGCATCATCAAGCATAGCAATTAAAAGTTCATTTTTTCTATTATCACTAGATGTCATCTCTAGATATACTCTCTCTACGTATAACTCTTCTTCATTAGATTTAATAGGGACTCCTGCATTTACAACTTTCATAGTGTTTCTGAAAATTAAATTTCCAGAAACATTTGCTTTTACTATAAATCCTTGTCCAGAAGGAATATATGCATTAGGTGTATGTCCATTTCCGCCAACACTTCCTGCGCCATTCCATGTTGCATAATCATTTGTTTTGTATCCTGTGCCACCTGAAATATCATCATCCCAGTAATATAAAGTTCCTGTAATTATAGAATTTGCTGCGTCTGTTATAAACAATGTAGCGTTAACAGATGAAGGATATGGGTTTCCAATTATATTCCATCCATCTGTAAGCAAGCCTTTAGCTGAATTAGTTACAGGCACATTAATATTGCCTGTATTTAATGAGCCCACAAATTGAATTGTTTGAGGATTAACATTGTTTATTGAATATCCTCTACCTGGTAATAGTACAACAGAAGCTCCGTTGTTTATATATTGCCATCCAGCACTGATGTCATTTAAATTATTAGGATTAGTTTCGTCATATATATAAGCTCTGTCTGGAAATGAATCGGTTACTGCTCCTGAAACTGGTGGTGAGACATAATGAAAAACTCCTAAATTAGAACTTTTTTTAGACGTGCCGCTAACATACTTTTCCACAATAACGTTATTTACATTTGCCCCGCCAATAGCTCCTGCAACAATAATTGATGCAACTCCTGACATGTCTGATTTTAACACTAAGTCTCCATCAATTGTTAATGTTCCGTAAACGTATAATGACTGACCAGCATTAATTGCAAGTGATGCTCCTGGAAGAATTGTAAGATTATTACATTGCATAGCTCCAACTATTAATGGGTCATTAACTACAGAATTAATATAAACATTGGTATATCTTGTAGGAACAGTATTTTTTATCCAATTAGAAGTAGTATTCCAATTTCGGGAAGATGCTCCAGTCCAATCTCTAATACAACAAAAAGTAACCTGAGAGCCATAGGCAGTCCCATCTGTATTTGTTGCATAAGCTCTTACATAATAAGTTAAATTAGGTAAAAGACTTGATAAATCGTTAATGAATGAACCTGTCCCAGCTCCATTAACAGATACATTACTTGTTAAAGTTGGATTTGCAATTGTGTCCCAACATATTCCCCTTGCAGTTACTGCGCTTCCTCCTTCATCTGTAACATTACCAGCAGTTCGAGCAGAGTTTATTGTAATAAGAGAAGGGTTCGTTGTTGTAACTGTAGCTAATTGGCAAAAAGAGTATAAAAATAAGGAATTAAATATTAATATTAAATAACTAATTCTAAATTTATAATTGTTTCCCATGTAGTATTATTTTAGTTTGTTAGTATCTTTTTTTAAAACTTTTAATATTCTTAAATTTTCATCACACAAATGTATTTCAACTTTATTATTATCGAAAACATTGTCTGACAATTCCACTGCAAAAATTCTAATAATATCTGTGTATATTTTATCCTTTTCAATGCCTTCTTTTATAATAAATTTAATTTGGTATGTGTTACTATCTTTATTTAAATAAACTTTTGTTGAACCATTATTTAAAGTATCATTTCTTTTAAATATCCCTTCACTAAGAAAATAATTTCCAAGCTTATCAGCTTCTTTTCCAGATATATTTTCTTTATAAAAAACTTTTCCATCTCCAAAAGATTTCTCTACGTATTTTTCATCATTAAAAAACGAGCAACCTATTATATTTAAAACAATAATAAGAAAACTTATGTATATAAATAGCTTTTCTTGTATTTTACTAATAAAATTCATAAGCAATGATATTAAAAAACAAATTTAATGTTTTATTTTAATTTAAGCACTAAATAATAAAAAAAATATTACATAAAGGTCTTTTGCATTCACTTAAATGTATGATTATAACTCTACTGTAATTAGTTTCAGTTAAATATAATATTTTATAACGTTTTGTTTGGATATATCTGTAGAGGCGTTTTTTTACAACGTCTCTACAGATATGGATTAATTACCTTCAGGTGAACTTTGTTTAATTATCTTAAATGTTTCCGTTCCTATTCTAATAAACATTATTCCATTGCTAAAATTAGATAGATTTAATAGGTGCTTGTTGTCATTTTTGTTAATTTCTTTTTCTAATAATATTGCACCTGTGTATGACATTACTGTTAGTTTTGCATCTGATTCCAATCCTATTGTCTCAATATTCACCTTGCCATCGTAAGAAGGGTTTGGATAAATATTAATGAAGAATTCGTAATTCGCAATTCGTAATTCGTAATTTCCTTCTGTTTCGTTTTTGCAATTTATGATGTTAACAATAACCTTGTCAGTGCCAGAGCAGGTGCCAGATTTAACTGTAACAGTATATGTTGTTGTTTGTGCAGGAACTACAGTAATAGATTGTTTTATTGAGCCACTACTCCAACGGAAAGAAGTAGGATTTTCGGCAAATGCTGTTAAAGTAATTTTATCCCCAGAGCATATAGTAGTATCGTTTGTGCTTGTTACATTTAGGTCACTGCTAATAAATACTGTAACATTATCGGATGCAGAGCAACCATTTGCAGTGAATACTGTAACTATGTATTGCGTTGTTATGATAGGGCTTACATTTATTGCCTGTGTGGAGAAGTTATTGCTCCATTCGTATTTTATACCTCCCATAGCAGATAGTTGGGCGTATTGTCCTTTACATATTGTTTGGTCATTGCCTGCCGATGGGTTTATTGTAGTAACTACTGCAACGACCATATCTGTAATGGAGCATAATCCATTGCTAATAGTAACGAAGTAAGATGTAGTTTCTGTAGGTTTAATACTTATAAATGGAGTAACTTCGTTGTTATCCCATGAATATGAAGAGCCACCTGTTGCAACGATTACAGAGGAGTCTCCATTGCATAAAAATACGTCTGCTCCAGCATTTCCGTAAGGAGTTTGGTTTACGGTTACGATTACCTGTGCGGTATTGCTACAGCCGTTATTTGTAGTTCCAGTTACGGAGTATGTTGTCGTTACTAATGGTGCAAATATGACTTCGTTTTGCAGAGAACCAGCATCCCATTTGTAATTATCTGCTCCTGATGCTACGAGATATGCGTTTTCCCCCGAACATATAGTTTGATTATTACTGGCATTTACAGTTGGAACATCGTTAACAAATATAACAATCTCGTCAGTTTCGCTAACTTCATTTATTGTAATAGTTAAGTAATATGTTGTGGTGCTTGTAGGGCTTACAGTTACATAGCTTGTTGTGTCATTAGTATTCCATAAATATTTTCCGTTTTGACTTGTAGAGAGTGTGATTGCTTGTCCTTTGCATATAGTTCTATCACCTCCAAGATTAAGTTTTATTGCTTCGGTTGTGAATGTTTGTATTTGTGTAAAGTCGGAATATATTGTTTGGTTGGCATCACAGAATGCTCTTATTTGCCATTCGTAAGTGGTATTAGGTTTTAGTTTGTGAATATCGTCACATATATTACAACCTATTTGTAAGTACGAATTTGCATTGTTTGCTTTTACAAAATATTTCCAAGTACTAGAATTTTGTTCTTTCCATCTAATCATAAGGTTAACAATGTCTTGATTTGCAATCCATTGAAGTATAGCTGACGAAGATTTGATATTTAATGTGTTTAAATTATCTGGTATTTGGCAATTCCCTTTAGTTTTGAATTCTTTTAAATCTGTAAAATCTGAATAATAATTCCCATTGCAGAATTTACGTATTTGGTATTGATATTCTGTATTAGGAACCAAACCGTATATAGGAAAAGAACTTTGATTGCCTTCTATGTAGAAATATTTATAAGTGTTATTATCGGCATCTTTTATTTTGTATCTTAGCAAATAACGTTCAGCTGTGTTATCTAAGGTCCAATTTAGTAATGCACTTCCTGATGAAATATTGTTTACGGTCAGATTAGTAGTTTTTTCGCAAAGAGAAGTTGTAGCTGTTGTAAAAGAATTCAAAGAAGTGAAACATGAATATGCTTGGTTGCTAACGATTGCTCTTATTTGCCATTCATATTGAGTATTTGAAACAAGATAATTAACAGCAACACTTGTGTTTGTTGAGCTTTGGTTTATATAATGCCAAGCTCCTAAAGGATTTCCTATTCTATATCTCAGCATATATTGAGTGACATTTGGTATAGCATTCCAATTAAGTGTAGCAGATATATTTGTAATGTTTGATGTGTATGTATTAGGAGTTTCTACATAAAGAGGAGAGCCAATATTTATTGTTTTAGAAACTGAAGCTCCTTCATTATCATATACGGTAACAGAATATGTCCCTCTTGATAAACCCAAAACTGTATCGTTAGTTGTTCCTTCTGACCAAGAATAAGAGTAAGGCAATATCCCATTAATTGCGACCACTATAGCTTGACCATCATTAGCTTCATAGCAACTTGCATTAGAAGTGTATATCTTATCTATTGACAGTGTTTTCTGATTAACAAGAACCACAACTTCATCGCTTGCTGAGCAGTTCCCATTGTTTACTGTTAGTTGATAGCTTGTTGTTGTGATAGGATTTACAATTATAGATTGAGTATATTGTGCAGTGCTCCAAGTATATGATTCAATTCCACCAGTAGCACTCAATAATACTGATTCTCCAGATGTTATTGTTTTATCTTCACCTGCATTTGCTGTAGGGAGTGGATTAACGATAACTATTACAGAATCAACAGAAAGATAAGCACCATTAGTTCCTGTAACAAAATATTTAGTAGTTGTTGTAGGTGATACAGTAATAGTAGGCGTTGTAGCGCCTGTGTTCCAAACATAAGTATCTGCACCTGTAGCAGCAAGTGTAGCTGAAAACCCTTTGCAAATAGTTTGATCAGAACCGGCAGATACAGTTGCTACAGATTGAACAAAGACAACAACTTCGTCACTTGCAGTACAACCATTATAATCATATAACCAAACGTGATAAGTTTCTGTTTGCGTTGGACCTACTTTAATTGGATTAATAGTGTCACCTATATTCCATACATAAATTCCTCCACTTCCAGTAGGAGTCAAAATAACAGAATCTCCTAATGAAATAGTTTTATCTTCGCCAGCATTTACTGTTGGTAAACTATAAACCGCTACAATCACGGCATCACTAGCAGTACAACCGTTCTTAGTTATAGTTAAGTAATAAGTAGTCGTAACAGTTGGGCTTACATTAATAATCAAACCTGTAGCTCCATTGCTCCAAGCATAACTATCAGCTCCTGCATCCTCTGCTCGTAATGTTGCTATATCTCCAAAACAAATAGCTGTGTCAAGACCAGCATTTGAAAAAGGTAAAGGTTTAACCATTACTATGACTTCATCACTTCCTGAGCAACCATTTAAACGACCTAATACTGTATATTTCATGGTGTCATTAGGAGTTACAGTTATACTTGTTCCTGTCTGACCATCACTCCAATCATAAGTTGTGCCTACTAGGCTAGAACTTGCTGTTAATATGGTGCTTGTTCCTATGCATATTGATTTATCTAAACTTACATTTATTACTGGATTAAGATTTACTTTAACTACAATTGCATCACTTGCACTGCATCCACCTGAGTAAACAGTTACTGTATATATCGTTGTTTCTGTTGGTTTAACCCATTGGCTTAATGTTGTTATACCATTACTCCACTTAACACTGTCTAAAACCGTACCTATGTAATTTAATTGTGTACTATCACCTACGCAAATTGTTTTGTCTGCTCCAGCATTTGCTGTTGGTAATGAACGAACTACTGCTACATTATTTAAAACCCCTATACAACCTAAACTATCTTCTACTTGTAAGCTTACTGCATAATTTCCTGCAGTTGGATAAGTATGTGTAAAGGTATCTTTTTGTAAACCTGTTGTTCCATCTCCAAAGTTCCATCTCCATTTTAAAATACCAACACTTGGTTCAGCTGATTGACTAGAATATTCTTTAAAGCTTGTTGGAGTTCCTAAACAAACTGTATCTAATCTAAAGCTAGATACTGGACTTCCATAGACAATTACTGTCTTTGTTATAGAATCTATACAACCATTATTATCTGTAGTTGTTAATATTATGTCATAATAACCTGAACCATGGAATGTAAACGTTGGATTTAATAGGTTTGAACTACCTAAACCGTCAAAATTCCAATTACTTGTTGCAATAATAGTTCCTATTCCAACTGTACTTGTGTTTGTGAAAGTTGTCACAAATCCACTACATATAGTATTATATGTAAAGTTAGCAACAGGCATAGTATATAAACTCAATAAAACGCCATCAGTCGCTGTACAACCATCCAATGTGCCTGTTATAGTATAACTTGATGTTACGTTAGGACTAACATATATAGTATCATTGGTAGCACTATTGCTCCATAAGTAATTACTTGCTCCACTTGCTACTAACATTACACTGTCTCCTAAACAAATACTCTTGTCAACTCCTGCATAAACATTTGGTAAACTATTTACAGTTACAACTACTGAATCCTGATCACTACAACCATTTACTGTATTAGTTAATTTATAAACTGTTGTAGCCGTTGGATTAACTGATATATTATTATTATTTGAGCCAGTGCTCCATGTGAATGAGCCTGAACCTATAGCTCCTAAAGTAGCAGGAACTCCCATACAAATAGTTTTATCTACGCCTGCGTTTGCTACTGGGATAGGATTTACTGTTACTATTACTGCATCACTATTAGTGCAACCTCCTAAATCTATCGTTACTTTATAAGTAGTATTTACTACTGGACCTACCTTGATGCTATTTGTTATATCTGCGGTACTCCATAAGTAAGAACCGCCTATAGTACCTGTTACACTTAAGATAGCACTATCGCCTAAACAAATACTCTTATCAACTCCTGCATCTATAATAGGAAGACTATAAACATAAACTATTACTGCATCACTTGCAGTGCAACCGTCCTTAGTGACTGTTAAGCCGTATGTAGTAGTTACACTTAGACTAACATTTGTGGCTAAGCCACTTACTCCATTACTCCAATCATAACTATCGGCTCCTACATTTTCTGCATATAATGTAGCTATTTTTCCACTACAAATTGCAGTGTCAATTCCTGCATTAGCAACAGGCAATGGTTTAACTATTACTATTACTTCATCACTAGCTGTGCAAGTATTTAATGTACCTACTACTGTATATGTTGTAGTGTCATTAGGGGTTACGGTTATGCTAGGACCTGTTTGACTTGTATTCCAGACATAAGATGAGCCTCCTGTAGCTGTAATTAAGGTTGATGTCCCAAAACAAATACTTTTGTTTGTTCCAGCACTTATTGTTGGTAAAGGATTCACAGAAACAATAACAGTATCTTTTTCGGTAACTCCACCACTTGTTCCTGTAACTGTATATGTAGTAGTAATATTAGGACTTACTGTTATCTTATTTGTTGTAGCTCCAGTGCTCCAGACGTAAGAGTCTGCTCCTGTAGCGGTAAGAGTAGCCGAAGACCCTTTGCAAATGGTTTGGTCAGAACCAGCAGATACATTTCCTACAGATTGAACAAACACTATTACCGCATCACTTGCCATACATGCATTACTATCCACAACGGTAACATAATAAGTTGTAGTAACAGTAGGACTTACATTGATTGTTGGTATTATTGCTCCGTTGCTCCAAGCGTAGTTTTTTCCGCCTATAGCTGTAAGTGTTGTAGTGTCTCCTAATGAAATTGTTTTATCTACGCCAGCATTTACTGTTGGTAATGGACGAACTACTGCTAAACTATTTAAAACCCCTATACATCCTATGCTGTCCTCTACTTGTAAGCTTACAGCAAAATTTTCTGCACTTTGATAAGTATGTGTAAAGGTATCTTTTTGTAAACCTGTTGTTCCATCTCCAAAGTTCCATCTCCATTTTAAAATACCAACACTTGGTTCGGCTGATTGACTAGAATATTCTTTAAAGCTTGTTGAAGTTCCTAAACAAACTGTATCTAATCTAAAGCTAGATACTGGACTTCCATAGACAATTACTGTTTTTATAGTGGAGTCTATACAGCCTTTGTTGTTTATCACCCTAACTTTTACATCATAATAACCTGAACCATGGAATGAAAACGTTGGATTTAATTTGTTTGAAAATCCTATCCCATCAAAATCCCAATAAATAAATATTAGGCTATCCCCTTCACTAATAATGCTTGTATTGGTAAATTGTGTGGCAAATCCACTACAAATAGTATCAAACGTAAAGTTCGCTATAGGGTTTGTATTAACATTTACGGTTACTTGGCTTGTGTTAGAGCAGGTTGTATCTGCACTGCAACGTACTGTTACGCTATAAGTAGTATTTGCTGTTGGAGTTAAGTCGTAAACATTTTGTGTGTTTGCACCATTACTCCATAAATACTGCCAAATGCCAGAGCAGTCTTCACCACCCGAAGGATTAGAAGTTAAAGCAATAGTATTCCCGCTACATATAGTTAATGATGTAGTTGTGTTATTTGCCTTAGCTGTTAATGTAGGAGGAGTGCAAGAGGCAGTTGTTGTTAGTGTAACCTCAGTGTATCCTAATTTGGCATAGCAAGCATCTGTTGGAGCTGCAAATGTACCATAATCAGTGTCATAAGGAATACACATTACCGTATATTTACAATCTGTACAAGTACCAAAATTAATCACAGCAGTTTGTGTTCCATTTCCGCTAATAATACCTGGGTTTCCAGCTGCTGGGGCATTCCAATACAATGTTGCTTCTCTTGCTGCATCTGCTCCTGTGCATAATGCACCTGCCGAATTATATCTTTTTCTTATAACCCATCTATATTTTGTTGCGCCTGCAGTTGCTGCTACAGTATAAGTATAGTCTGTACTTGGAGCCGGATTAGCTTCACCAATAGGAGTTGCTCCTGTTTTATCAGATATACTACAATCATCACAAAGCACTTTTATATTATCTATGTATTCTATGTATTCAGAACCTCTTGAGATTTTGATTTTTAAGTTAGCCTCTTTAGGTAATTGACAAGTTGCTCGCATCCATTTTCCTGTAGGGAAGTAATAGTTTACAGGCACCTTTATCCAAGTTATCGAATGATTACCAAGATATCCCTCAGGCTTTCCTGTAGCATAATAAACTTCAGGGCAATGCATTCCGTCAGAATAATCCTCGTTATAAACAAAACTATATGCAGCACTTGAAGGATTTGGATACTTTACTAAAAAATCAAATCTTAATGTTGCGGTAGTAGCAGAGCAATTAGAAGTATTAAGCTCTTTAGTAATTATTTGTGCACCACCAGTATTATTGCAATATTCATAACCTGGAGCTAAAACGACTTTATAATCTGTAGCATTTCCTGAATGATCTAAGGTACTGCCAGCTCCACCAGTTGTTAGATAGGCATACGTTTGTGAAGTGGATTTTAAAGAGTGGTAAGGCATTTTTACACCTGAGCTTTTTGCATTAGGATAAGTTTGTGTAACCGGAGCGTACCAATATTGTTGAGTGAAGTTTTCGGTATAAGTCGCATTGCCGGAAATATCAGGAACGCTTACCATTGCGTTTGCTTCTACTATTTCAATATCATCCACAGTTATCCAGTTTGAAGCGGAAGCTTCAGGAAAATAAAGCAAAACACTAACTATTTGCCCTCCACATATTTCATTTGTTAATGTTAGATTTTGGTTTGTGCAACCACTAGCAGAGGCAACGCTAGTATTTGGAGTGATAGTTCCCCATTCAATCCAACCGTTTTCATAATTATTTGTATTATTAAAAGAACATCCTCCTCCAATATTGTAAAATACTTTAATTTGTCCTGCTGATGCATTTTTCCTTCTTGAGCTGAAAGAAAGTTTGATTGATTTACCTTGAGGTACAGCAAATTCTTTTGTCATAGCATAAGCTTTTGTCGAATTTGTATATGAGATGTAATTTCCCATAGCACAGGAATAATTAGCTCCTGAATTTCTTGTAAGCCCTGAAATTGTACTAAAATTATTTGAAGCGCTAGTAAAGTCTTCATACCAAAGTACATCTCTTACCGTTATTATAATCATATCAGAGTCAGTACACTCTCCATACTTTCCTGTAACGTAATATATAGTATTTGTTGTAGGTGCTACATTTATATATTTGGTTGTATCTCCTGTACTCCATGAATAATTACTTACATCACCCGAAGCACTTAAACTTATTTGTTGTCCTTTGATTATTGTTTTGTCTTCCCCTGCATTAATCGAAGCTATTGAAACAATAACAGTATCTTTTTCGGTAATTCCACTACTTGTTCCTGTAACATAATAAGTTGTTTTAACAGTAGGACTTACTGTTATCTTATCTGTTGTAGCTCCTGTGCTCCAGACGTAAGAGTCTGCACCTGTAGCAGTAAGAGTAGCAGAAGTTCCTTTGCAAATAGTTTGGTCATCGCCGGCGGATAATGATAAACTTAAATCAAACCAAACATCCCATCCAATATTTTCAGTAAGCCATAACATATAATTAAATATAGAACTATTCCCACTCCAAGATTGTTCTATATGTTTATTTAATAAGGCATAATTCATTGATAATGATGAAGAATCATAGAAAATATCCTCATCGTCTTCATGAGACCATAAAGTTGCTGTAAAAGAATTCATATTTTGATATACATTTCCTTTAATTTCAGCGTATACAGATGATATATATATAGGGTCAGCAGATAAATATTCTTTAGGTATTCCTGATTTAAAGGTATAAGTTAATCCAACATATTTTCGAGAAGGGACTTTAAAATCCGTTTTTATCCCATAATATTTTGTTAGGTAAGGAGAATAAAGATTATTTTCATCTAAAGTTACATCTGCTTCCGTTAAAGGTATTTTTATTACTTTATAACCATCTCCATATAATTTCCCCATCCCATTTGCAGCATAATTATCTTTTATCCATTGAGGCGCAGCATAATGTTTTTCAGGTAAACCTATGGTGTATAAATGAGCGAAACTATTGTTTTTGGATGTATCTCCGTAAACTAATTCAACAATTAATGTATCAACGATGGTTACATCTCCGTTTGGCGTTGTATATGTATTAAAAGGTCTTTTATAATTACCTCTTATATATATAGAATCCACTTTATAAGCATTATTATGCGTTCTATAATCAGCATCAAAATACAAATCAGAAAAGTATTCAGTATTTGGGTCTAAAACCATAGAGGCTCCCAAAATATTTGACTTATAATAAAATGTTTCATTTTTGTAATCATCCCAGTAAACTGATCTTACATTTGTATCATTTATAAGAGCATTTTCATATAAATTTACAGAATTAGGATTTTCCGCATTATAAAGAAATGCTATTATAGCATTTGTGTTTTGAGCTTTGCCTTGTGATGTAATTATCACAAACAACAATGCAATGATATAGAGTTGATTCTTTTTCATAATTTTTCAAATTTTATTGTATCACAAATATAATTTATTTTATTATAGTTAAATAATAGTTTATTTAAGTTACTTAATGTGTTAAAACCTTTCATATAGTTAAATTTTAGAATAACGACATGGCAATAAAACACGTAATTAAATCTGTAAAGATAATAAAAATTTACAATTGTCAAAAAAATGATAATAGTATATTGTCAATTAGAAAAATGTCCTAAATTTTTTGCTTTTTTTGATTGTTAATGTGGGCAAGGGGTTTTTAATAGATGGAACGCGGATTTACACGGATTTTTAATACGCGCGTACATGTGTGATAATGTGGGCAACCGCAAGGGATTGCCCCTATAAATGTATTATTATTATTGTATGGTAAATATTTAGTATTGATAATTAATTGTTTAATTATCTAAGTGCTCTAAATGGTTATACAAGATTGATTTTCAATTAATTATACAAACACTTGGTTGTCAATATGAAAATTCTATTACTGTACATGAAAGGTACATGAAAGGTACTATAACAGTACATAAAAGGTACTATAAATGTATTTAATCCTAAAATAGGTTTACAAAAAAATAGAATTAAGCAAAAGACTGTATGTTTTGCTACATTTATATATCATGTTTATTTATAGCATTTTACTAAAAAAATGGGGTTATGGTAACTTTAAGGTGACTTTAGGGTGAAGTAAAGGCGAAGTAATAGCATATAACGCAATGAAAATTAGCAAGTTAAATGTTTTTGTGTAATGTGTTAATTATTAGATTATTATAAAAATAGAAACGGGATAAAATGTTATAAAAAATAATTTGTGACATTTTTTTTATATTTATGGTATTTTGTTTTTTTTATATTCAAATTAGGATTATTATTGAATAATTGTATTGTGCTAATTGTAATTTTTTTTTTAATTTTCAGATAGTTGTAAAAAAACATATAAATAGTTATTAACAAATTTAGCTAAAAAAAAGATTTTATGTAATTTTAGAATTTCAAAAATAAAGTAATGCATTAAAGTTATGAATAAATTTTCTCATTTACACGTACATACACAATATTCTATATTAGATGGAGCCGCAAATGTTGAAACACTTTTAAAAACTACCAAGAAATTAGGGATGTCTTCGATTGCAATAACAGACCATGGTAATATGTATGGTGTTTATGATTTTGTGAAGAAAGCTAATAAAGAAGAGATAAAACCAATCATTGGCTCTGAAATGTATGTTGCGGAGGGTTCTAGATTTGATAAGAAAGGAGAAGAGGTTAGGAGTGGTTATCATCTAATTTTATTAGCTAAAAATAAAGAGGGTTATAAAAACTTAAGCAAATTAAGCTCATCTGCATTTTTAGAAGGGTTTTATTATGATCCAAGAATAGATAAAGAATTATTACGAGCGCATAGCAAAGGTTTAATTGCTTCTTCTGCATGTTTAGGGGGAGAAATACCTCATTTTATTCTTAAAGGTCAGATAGATAAAGCAGAAATAGCACTTCAAGAATATTTAGATATTTTTGGGGATGACTTTTATTTAGAGATGCAAAGACACAAAAGTGAAAACAAAAATAATAATGAAACATTTGAGAAGCAAGAAATTGTAAATAAAGTATTGATAGATTTGTCAAAGAAATACAATGTCAAACTAATAGCTACAAATGATATTCATTTTGTTAACAGAGATGATGCCAGAGCTCATGACATATTGGTATGTCTGAATACAGGTAAAGACATTGACGATGATAGACGAATGAAATATTCTGGAGAGGAGTTTTTGAAAAGTCCGGAAGAGATGGCTGAGCTTTTTAGTGATGTTCCAGAAGCTTTATTAAATACGCAGGAAATAGTAGATAAAATAGAGGTTATTGATTTAGAACATAAAATTATTTTGCCTATTTTCCCATTACCAGATGGGTTTGCAAATCAGGATGAGTATTTGAAATATTTAACTTACGAAGGTGCTCAAAAATTGTATGATGTTATAACGGATGAAATTAAAGAAAGAATAGATTACGAGTTGTCAGTTATATTTGAGATGGGCTTCTCTGGTTATTTTTTGATAGTTCAGGACTTTATAAATGAAGCTAAAAAAATAGATGTTGCAGTAGGTCCAGGACGAGGGTCGGCAGCAGGTTCAATAATTGCTTTTTGTACAGGAATAACAAGCATTGATCCAATAAAGTATAATTTACTGTTTGAACGATTTCTTAATCCGCAAAGAAAGTCGATGCCCGATATTGATATTGACTTTGATGATGATGGAAGAGGTCGTGTTATAGATTATGTTATTAATAAATATGGGAAAGAAAAGGTAGCTCAGATAATTACATTTGGTTCGATGGCATCAAAGTCTGCAATAAAGGATGTAGGTCGAGTATTGAAATTGCCATTAACAGAGACGGATAGATTGTCAAAGTTAGTTCCTCCTAGAGCAAAAAATCTTACAGAAGCTTTTAAAGAATCTCAGGAGTTAAGAGATGTGATATCTGGGAATGATGAGAAAAGCAAGGAAACGTTAAGTTATGCAAAAATACTTGAAGGTTCGATAAGAAATGTGGGCACACATGCTTGTGGAGTAATAATAGGTCCAGAAGATTTAAAAGAGCATGTTCCTTTGTGCAAAGCAAAAGACACAGAGCTAATGGTTACTCAATATGATGGGAAAATTGTGGAGTCAGTAGGGCTTTTAAAAATGGACTTTTTGGGATTGAAAACATTATCAATAATAAAGGATACTATTTTTAATATTAAACAAAGGCATGATATAGTTATTGATATAACAAAAATTCCTTTGGATGATGAGTTAACTTATGAGTTATTTCAAAAAGGAGATACAGTAGGTATATTTCAGTTTGAGTCTGACGGTATGAGAAGTCATTTGAAAACATTAAAGCCAAATAATATTGAGGACCTTATTGCAATGAATGCATTGTATCGTCCAGGTCCGATGGATTTTATTCCTTTGTATATTAATAGGAAGCATGGAAGGGAAAAAGTGGAATATGCTCATCCAATGTTAGAAGAACTTTTAAAACCTACTTATGGTATTATGGTTTATCAAGAACAGATTATGCAAACGGCACAAATTATGGCTGGTTATAGTTTGGGAGATGCAGATATTCTAAGAAGGGCTATGGGAAAGAAAAAACCTGCGGAGATGGCTTTACAGAAAGAAGTTTTTGTTAAAGGTGCAATTGTGAAGGGGATAGAAGAAAAGAATGCAGAAGAAATATTTAGCATTATGGAACGTTTTGCTGAGTATGGGTTTAATAGGTCGCATAGTGCAGCTTATGCCGTACTAGCTTATCAAACAGGGTATCTAAAGGCTCATTATCCTGCTGAGTTTATGGCAGCCGTTTTAACTCGTAACCTTAATGATTTAAAAGAAGTAACAGAATTGTTAGATGAATGCAAGAAAATAAATATTGAAGTTTTAGGTCCAGATGTAAATGAGAGTGCTTTTAAATTTACAGTTATAAATGACAAAACAATTAGATTTGGATTAGGGGCAATAAAGGGTGTTGGCGAGGCTTCTGTTGATGAAATAGTTAGAGAACGAAAAGCAGCAGGTTCTTTTTCTAATTTATTTGATATTACTCGTCGTGTTAATCTTAATGCATGTAATAAAAAATGTTTAGAAGCATTAGCTATGGGAGGCGCATTTGATGGGTTTAAAAACATACACAGAGCCCAATATTTTGCTAATAGTAAAGACAATACAACAAACACAATAGAAAGAGCAATTAGATATGGTAATAGCTATCAAAGCCAAAAAGATTCGTCGCAACATTCATTGTTTGGGGAAGAGATAGGCGAAGTAAATATAGAAGAACCTATTATGCCAGAAGTAGAACCATGGCCTCATTTGTTGAAATTAAAGAAAGAAAAAGAAGTTACAGGTTTTTATTTATCAGGACATCCGCTTGATTCTTATGCAATTGAAATAAAAAATTTCACTAATACTCAAATTTCTGCAATAATTGAAGTGATGAAAAACGAACATGAAGCAGAGCGCTTGGTTAATCATGAGTTTGTTTTTGCAGGTATTATTACAGATGCAACTACACGAATGACAAAAATGGGAGACTTAATGGGAACAATGGTAATAGAAGATTACACCTCAAATATATCTTTTACATTATTTAAAGAAGACTTTTTGAAAAATAGGGATTATTTTATCAAAGACATTTTAGTTCTTATTAAAGGGAAGTTACAGCTTTCTCGTAATAGAATTAATTCTGATTCGGGATATGAATTTAAACCAAGACAAATAGAGTTGCTTTCAAATGTATTTAGTTCTCGAGTAAACTCTATTACAATAAAAACAAATATAAACGATATAAATGAAGATTTTATTAATAATATTAAAAATATAGCAGAAATTAATCAAGGCAAATGCAAGATGGCTTTATGTGTTATTGATGATGTTAATAATGTTTCTGTTGATTTAATATCAAAAAAATACAAAGTAGATGGTTTGTTATTTATAAAAAATCTTTTGAAGGAGTATCGTAAATTAAATTACAAATTAAATTAACTAAAAACTTTATTTAATGTTATTTCATAACATTGTTTAATTTTGCCTGTTAATTAAAAATACAAAACATGAATTACAATTTACTAAAAGACAAAAAAGGAATTATATTTGGAGCACTAGATAGCAACTCTATAGCATGGAAAGTTGCAGAAAGATGTCATGAAGAAGGTGCTAGTTTAATTTTATCTAACAACAGGCTTGCATTAAGGCTTGGTGAAATATATAAATTATCAGAAAAAATTAATGCATCTGTTATTCCTGCTGATGTTAGTGACGTTAGCGATATAGAAAATTTGATGGCTGAGGCAAAAAAAGAATTTGGAGGAATAGATTTTATATTGCATTCAGTGGGTATGTCTCCTAACGTTAGGAAAAACATACCATATCCAGAAATAAAGTATGATAATTTTGTAAAGACTTTAGATGTTTCAGCAATATCGTTTCATAAAATATTGCAAGTTGCATGGGATATGGATATTTTAAATGAAAGAGCTTCAGTTCTTGCACTTTCATACATTGCTGCACAAAAAACATTTGCAAGTTATAGTGATATGGCTCAAGCTAAAGCTTTACTTGAATCTATAGCAAGAAGCTTTGGTTATCATTATGGATTAAGAAAAGGAGTAAGGATAAATACAATCTCTCAATCTCCAACAAAAACTACCGCAGGCTCTGGAGTTAAGGGGTTTAGTGCTTTTTACAATTATGCAAATGCAATGTCTCCTATTGGCAATGCAGATGCAGATGATTGTGCAGATGTATGTGTTATGATGTTTTCGGATTTGTCTAAAAAAATAACAATGCAAAATCTTTTTGTTGATGGAGGTTTTTCGTCAATGGGAATAAGTGAAAAGTTGTTTGAATTTTATTTAGAAAAAGATAAATAGATGAATTAGATAAAAGAATATTTTATAATGCTGAAATTTATTTATTTCTTATTATAAAATAGTTTAGAGAAATTAGCGTTTTTTCTAATATAGTTTATTTAAAACTTATGAAATTAATAATGAAATTATTCATAAACATAGTAATATTAATTTGTTCTACAGCTTTTGTATATGCCCAACGTGTTGGTATTGAAGAATGGAGAGACCATTTACCTTATGGAAGTTGTTTAGATGTTGCAAAAGTTGGGCATATAGCTTATGGAGCAACATATTTCGGATTAATAAAATATGATATTGAAGACAATTCTGTTTCAAAGATAAGCAAGGTTAACGGTTTGTCAGATATAGGAATTTCAACAATTGAAGCAGATGATAATCTAAAAATATTAGTTGTAGCATATCAGAATGGAAATATAGATTTAATAAAAGAGGATGAATCAGTAGTAAATATTCCAGATATTAAAAGGAAAAATATTGTAGGTAGTAAATGCATTAACGATATAATGTTCTATGATGGAAAGGCTTATTTGTCATCTGATTTTGGCATAGTTGTTATAAATTTATTAAAAGAAGAAATATTAGAGACTTATTGGAGCAAGTATAATAATTCAATATTGGAAATATATTCTACTGTAGTTTATTCAAATTATATATACTCAGCATCAGCTAAAGGCTTGTTCTATTGTAATATAAATAAGAATTTAGCTGATTTTAATAACTGGGAAAAAGATAATACTTTAAATTTTCCTGATAGTATTTATAAATGTATAACAAGTATTGATAATAAGTTATTAATATCTATGCGAGGTATTGATCATGACACCGTGTACTCCAAAACAACTAATACTAATTGGAGTGTATTTAGTGAATTCAAAAGAGTTTATTCAATGAAAGAGTATTATAATCATTTAGTTGTGAGTAACGAATGGTTTACTACTGTTTATGATAAATCTCTTAATCAAGTGCGGAATATTTACACATATTTTAATAATAACAATCCTGCTCCTAACTCTGCTTTTTTTGATTCTAAAAATGAACTGTGGATAGCTGATAGAAACAGTGGAATGATATATAATAAAAAGGACTGGGATTTGCAAATTATTATACCTCAAGGACCAGAAACAGATAGGGTTTGTAAAATTATAGAAGATAAAAACGGCAGAATTTTATATAGTGCAGGGGGGATTAACGCATCATGGAATAATCAGTATTATAAGTACGGCATTTCTTATTTTGAAAATGAGAAATGGAATGTAATTCGAGATAATAAAGATAGTATTTTTGATATTCTAGATGTAGCCGTATCGCCTCTTGATGAGTCTTTGGTTTATGCTGCAACTTGGGGTGGAGGTATTATTGAATTTACTGGAGGCGCAGTTAGTAAATATTGGAATAGTAGTAACAGTACATTAAAACCATATACATTAGCAGCAGACAACACCGTTAGAGTGGGGGGGCTTTATTTTGATAATAATAATAATTTATGGATAGGAAATTCAAATAGTAAGAGTCAATTATCCGTAAAAACATCCACTGGCGATTGGATAAGTTATAGCTTTGGATCTAGTTTAATTGACCAACACATAGGTAAAATTAAAGTAGACAATAATGATAGAAAGTGGATTCAATTAGGTAACGAGAAAGGATTGCTTGTATTTGATGATAATAAAACAATTGAAGATAAAAGTGACGATAATTATATTGTGTTAACAAATTCTGCAGAAAATGGGAACCTGTCTGGTGCTACAGTAAATGATTTTGCTTTTGATAAGGATGATGAAGTATGGATAGGTACGGATATAGGTGTTTGTGTTATTTACAATCCTTCCGATGTTTTTGAATCATATTTTAAAGGTGCAGAAAAAATATTGATAGACCAAACAGGACAAGCTCAATATTTATTAGAAACAGAGGAAGTAACAAGCATTGCAATAGATGCTGCAAATAGGAAATGGATAGGGACAAGTAAGGCTGGAGTTTTTTTATTATCTGTTGATGGCACTAAAGAAGTTTATCATTTTTCAGAAGAAAATAGCCCTTTACTCTCAAATACTATAACAAGTATTGCTATAAATAATAAAACAGGTGAAGTTTTTATTGGTACGGATAAAGGATTAATAGGGTTTATGGGAACTGCAACGGAAGGAAATTCAAATAATGATAATGTTTTGGTTTTTCCTAACCCTGTGAAAGATGGATATAGCGGCATTGTTGGGATTAGAGGTTTAGTAGAAAACGCTAATGTAAAAATTACCGATATTGAAGGAAATTTAGTTGCAGATATAAACGCAGAAGGTGGACAAGCTATTTGGGATCAAAAGAATTTAAATGGGAACTTAGTTTCCTCTGGTGTTTACCTTATATTTTGTACAGATTCAGAAGGGAAAGAAAATAGTGTTTCAAAGATTGCTATTATTCGAAAATAAACATTTTAATTTATAATATTTTATATAACTTAAAACTGTAGCTGAAAACTACACAAGTATTTATTTATCTAAAAGTAAAAAAAAACAGATAGATATGCTAAAAAATTGGTTAATTTGCATTTTCGTTTACATTTATCATTAACAATAATAATAATTAATGAGAATATTATTTATTACTTTTTTACTATTTAATTTAGCTACTCATATATTTTCTCAAAATTATGACATAATATATCCTATCAAAGAAAATTTTGAAAAGAATATGGATATTTATGATGCGAAACAAAACAAAATCGCTTATTCCAATTTAAAATATAATAGCATTGAAAGTGTAAACGGATTAACAAAAATAAACGTATTAATAAAAAAATACGACACTACAAATAATGTTATTGAACAAAAAAATTATAACGTTATTTTTTCTGATACTTCATTAATGGTTGACATTAAATCGTTCGCAGAGGAAGGCTTTAATAATCAAAAAAACAATATTGAAATTATTGAAAACAATATTATTTTCCCAAAATATTTGAGTGCAAAATCAAAGCTTCCAGAGGCAAACTTATTTATAAAGAAAGATACGAAAACTACAAGCAATTCTTATGAAATAATCCTCAAAAATAGAACAATTGAAGAGAATAAAGATATTGAAATTAATGGTCAAATATACAATTGCGTTAGGATTAATTACAATATGGTCATTAATTTTAGCTTAATGAGTATGAGTAAATCTATGACATTTGAAATAATGGATTACTTTTACTCAAATATAGGACTAATTAAGTCAGAAATGTTCAATGAGAATGGAAAATTATTAACAACAACAATTTTAAGAAATTATAAGTAGAGGTGTTTTATAGTAAATTACTTGATAAACTTTTAAAATCTAAATTATTTAAAAATTCGGCTATATATACAATAACGAATGTTTTAAATAAGTCAATACCATTTCTTTTGATTCCTATTCTGACACGTTATTTATCCACTGAAAGCTATGGAATTATTGCAATGTTTACTGTTCTTGTTGGATTCGTAGGACCTTTTACTGGATTGAGCATACATGGTGCTGTTCAACTTAAATATTACAAAAAAGAAGAAACCGATTTCCCTGTTTATCTAACGAATAGTCTTTTAGTATTAATTTGCAGCACTACTATTACTTCTATATTTATTTATTTGTTTGCAAATCAGATAGAATCTCTTTCTGGATTTCCTAAAACATGGTTTTGGTCTATTGTACTATTCTCTTTTTTTCAATTTATCTATTTTGTTTTGCTTTTTATTTGGCAAGCAAAGCAAAGTGCATTTAATTATGGAATATATCAGATTTTAACAACAATACTTAATTTTGGATTATCATTATTACTTGTTATTCCTATTGGTAATTATAATGGGTTTGACTGGCAGGGACGAATATTAGGGCAGGTAATATCTATGATACTTTCAGGGCTTGTTGCATTGTATATTATTTACAAGTATAATTTCATAAAGTTTAAATTTAACAAACAATATATCAGAGACGCCTTAAGAATTGGTCTGCCTATGATTCCTCATGCTTTTGGAGCAATTGTGGTAACAATGGTTGACAGGTTTTTTATAACAAACATAAAAGGTTTGCATGAAACTGGGATTTACACTTTAGGTTTTCAAATAGGAATGATTATAATGCTCATTCAAGACGCATTTAATATGGCTTATGTCCCGTATCTATTTGAAAAATTAAAAAAAGGAGATGAGAACGATAAAATACGTTTAGTAAAGTTTACTTATTTATATTTTTTAGCAATAATAATTATTGTTTTTATATTTAGTTATATTGTTTCGTTGGTTTTTCCTTATTTTGTTGGAGAAAAATTCACTAATTCATTGCCTTTTGTTTTTTGGATTGCTTTAGGTTTTGCATTTAATGGGATGTATAAAATGGTTGTAAATTACATTTTCTATATAGAAAAAACTTATTTAATTGCCGTCGTGACTTTCTCAACTGCAATAGTTAATGTTATTTTGTGTTATTTCCTTATAAATCATTTTGGCACTATAGGGGCAGCTTATTCGAGTTGCATTAGTTGGTTTGTTTGTTTTTTACTTGCTTGGAGCTTTAGTGCAAAAGTTTATCCTATGCCATGGCTTTATTTTTTAAGAAAAACTAATGTATGAAAAGTATTTTTATTGTTAATTCACCTTTACAACTTTTAAACGCATCGGAAGCTAGAGCTTACTTTAAGATAGATAATTGTATTTTAATTATTAAGGGAAGTAATAATAAAATACATAATGCTCAAATAAATAAAATACTGGAAATCTGGAAATGGGATAATATCGTAAGATTACCTCTAATAAAAGGATTAAGCTACTTTAGAGATATCATTTATTTAAAGTATTTAACTCTAAAAAAGGAAAGATACGAGTATTTATTTTTTGGTGATTATAGCCCTATAACTTTACGTATTTATGCAATTAATTTAATGGCGGACAATGTGATATTGCTTGATGACGGGTTAGTTACAATTACTATAACAAAACAATATCTATCTGAAAATAATTACATCGATTATGTGTATAGCCCTATTGGAGATAAAATTCGTAAGATAATTGCAAATACATTGTTTCTAAAAACAAAATTTAGAAACAAAATCGACTTGTTCTCTTGTTATAATGTTAACACTCACAAAGGGCAGAATCTATTTGTCAATAAATACGACTTAGTAAACAAAATTTTCGAAAAAGAAGAGTATGCTATTGATAAAACAAATATTTACTTTATAGGTGCACAATACGTTGAAATGGGAATTATTTGCATCGAAAATTACATCAAAATATTTGAAAAATTAATCGAAACATACCCCGACAAAAGGATTATATACGTCCCACACAGATTCGAAAACGAAGAAAAACTAAACAAACTAGCTAAATTAAATATCGAAGTCCGACATTTTGACAATATATTTGAATTAGAATTCATTTTTATGAAAATATACCCTGTTAATATATTAGGATTCTTAAGTTCGGCAATGGTTACAATGCAATGTATATATAAGCAAGCAAACATTATCAACATCAACTTAAATGAAAAATACATTGAACCAAAATTCAAAGAAACATTTGCAAATCTCCAAGAATCATACACTTTAGAAAACAACATTAAATCTATTTTAATCGAATAAAACTGTTTCCAATGCAATTTCTTCTCTATTTTATCATTGCTTATCTTGTCGGTTCAATCCCTAACGCAGTATGGATTGGAAAATTATTCTTCAACACTGACGTTCGCAATTTTGGAAGTAAAAATGCTGGCGCAACAAATACAATTCGTGTTTTAGGTACTAAAATTGGGGTAACCGTACTTATTCTTGACATATTGAAAGGCGTATTAGCAACTAACATCCCATTCTTTTTTAATTATAACAATATAAACCCTGACAACCAATTAAACATTGAATACGCCTGCGGTATTATTGCCGTATTTGGGCATATATTCCCAATATTTGCTCAATTTAAAGGAGGAAAAGGAGTTGCAACTCTACTTGGGGTTTGCATTGCTTTGTTACCATTGCCTGTTTTGGGTTCTTTAATCGTATTTATTATCGTATTTATTATTACTCGTTACGTATCTTTGAGTTCTATGTTTGCAGCTGTTTTATTGCCTTTTTTCAGTATCATAATCTTCTCTAACAATGCAACAAGCCAAATCATATTCACTTGCTTAATTGCTGTAATAGTTCCTATTACCCATCTAAAAAACATCAAAAGATTATTAAATGGCACTGAAAGCAAATTTGTTTTTAGAAAAAATAAATGATGATATTAAAAAAACATACTACATAAAACATATCCTAGTAAATCTTCTGCATCACGAAATATTTACGGAAATATACACTAAATACATATAAAATAGTAAAATTACACACTTATTTATTCAAATTTAAATATTTAAAAAAAATACTTTTATATTTGCAAAATTGTATAATTTTTCGTATCTTTGGGAAAAATTATACTGCTTTTATAAATATATAATAAAAAAAAGCGTTATTATATATTAATTATGAAAAAGCTTATATAAAATGGACTTTTAATTTTTATTTTAAATGAATAAAATTTTTATTATAATACTATCCTTTATTCTTAGCATTAATCTTTCTGCTCAATTAATCGTAGAAGTTGGATCACCTCCATGTTCGGGGTATGTTGATCAATTAGTAAAAAATGTATTCGCTGGTAATGGAGTTGAAGTCTTTAATGTTAAGTTTACAGGAAAATGTGTTACAACAGATAATAAATCTGCAATTTTAAAATTTACTACTGGAGTAAACTCTACTGGCTTAGGTATTGCTTCTGGAATTATTATGTCAACAGGTCATGCTGGAGATGCAACAGGACCAAATAATACAAAAGGAAAATCATCAGACTGGGGACGTGTAGGGGATGTTGATTTAGACAAATTAGTATATCCTTACGATTCTAAAGATGCAGCTGTATTAGAATTTGATTTTATTCCAACTTCTAGTAAGTTAGAATTTAAATACGTTTTTGCTTCAGAAGAATTTCCAGAATGGGTTGGATATGATTATAATGACGTATTTGGATTTTTTATTAGTGGTCCAAAACCTGGAGGGGGAACATATAATACAAAAAATATAGCCTTAATTCCTGGCACAACAAATATACCTGTAACTATAAACAATCTAGTGTTATATCCTCAATATTATAGGGATAACCCAGAAGGTAATCAATTTATACAATTTGATGGTTTATCTACAGTGCTTCCAGCTACAATAGATGTTATTCCTTGTCAAACTTATCACATGAAATTAGCAATATCAGATGTTTATGATGGGACTTATGATTCTGGTGTATTCTTAGCTGAAAAAAGTTTTGAAGCTAAATCTGTAGGTGTAATAAAAAAAACGGATACAGCTGTAACTGGTATTTACCTTGGAGATACAGCTATAGAAGGTTGCACAAGAAGCAAAATAACATTGTCTTTTCCTGAACCTGTTGTTATGGCAACTCAAGTCAAATTTACAAGTGTTGATGGAACTGCTACGTCTGGAACTGACTATAAGCCAAATATAAAAGACACTGTATTTTATTTTGCTATAGGAGAACAGTTTAAAACTATATACATAGACCCTATTTACGATGCTGTTTCTGAAAGTTTGGAAAGTATATTATTAACAATTGATCAATCAATTTGTAGTAAAAATATGATAAGTACAGACTCTTTTTATATAAAAGATTACACAAAACTCACTGAAACATTAAGTAATGATCAATTTTTATGTAGTGGAAAATCCGTCAACTTAATTTCCTCTTTAACAGGGGGGTATCCTCCTTATTTTTTCAAATGGTCAAATGGAGAAAATAAAGACAAAACTACACATACATCCGATACAATAACAGTTTCTCCAGCTACTACAACTACATATTTTGTTACAGCCTCTGATGCTTGCGGGAAATCAATTCAAGATACAGTAGTTATTACTGTTGCATCTGGAACAATAAGCATGAGTGACGATACAACAATATGTAAAGGCTCTGCCGCAACATTAATAGCTTATGAAGGGACAAACTTATCATGGAGCACAAGCCCTATAAAAACTACTTCTTCAATAGTTGAAAGCCCTCTTGTTGATACAAAATACACAATCACTTTTACTGATAAAAATGGGTGTACGGGTACGGATGAAGTTAATGTAAAAGTAAATAATGTGCCAACGGTTACTGCTCAATTAGATAAAACACAAATATGTATTGGCAATCCTGTTACATTATCAGCAATAGGAGCAAGCACATATATTTGGACTGCAACACCCACTGCAACTATAAGCAATATTGCATCTCAATCAATTACTCCTTTGGATAATACAACATATAAGGTTACAGGAACCGACAATAACGGTTGTACAAACACTTCTTCTGCTTCAATAATAGTTGATAAAGGTGTAACTGCTGATTTTACAATAGATAAAAAACAAGTATGTAATCCAGATTCTGTTATTGTAAAATATACTGGTAGCGGAACAGATTCTTCCGTATATCAATGGAACTTTTATGGTGCAACAATAAAATCAGGTACAGGAAAAGGTCCTTATAAATTATTATTGAATAGTACAGGAAAACAATACATTGATTTAAAAGTTCTCGACAAAGGATGCCCTAGTTTGTTAAAAAGAGATAGTGTTATGGTTTATGATGTTCCGAATACTGATTTCTTCTATTCGGACACCACTGCTTGTCCCCCAACAGTGAGTGTGAAATATGAAGATAACTCAACGGCTACATCAGCTATGACATTTGCATGGAATTTTACAAGTGGCACACCTGCCACATCAACAAGTCCTAATCCTGTTGTTGTTTACAATAATTCTGGTGCTTACAATGTAAAATTAACTGTAACGTCTGGAATATGCTCTACATTTAAAGAAAAGACTGTAAATATTGTTAAGTTTAGCAACCCTACAATACAAGTTACTCCTAAAAATGACACTATATGTATTTACGGTCAAATACAATTAAATGCAACTGGTGCTAAAACTTATGTTTGGGATAATAAAAGTTCATTGGATAATGAAAAAATATATAACCCTAAAGCAAATCCTATCTTGACTACAACTTACACCGTAACTGGAACAGATAGTAACTCTTGTACGAATACAAATAATCTTATTATAAATGTTGATAATGGGCCTACTACAGATTTTACGGTATCATCTAATGATGTGTGTCAAAGGTCTAACATAACAATTACATACACAGGAAATGCTTCTAATAATGGTATTTTTACATGGGGTTTTGATAATGCAGACATTATTTCTGGCTCAGGAAAAGGTCCTTATGTAGTTAAATGGGAAAATACGGGGCAAAAAAATATTACTCTTGATATAGTTGACAAAACTTGTTCTAGTTTAGTTCAAACAAAGAAAAGCATTAATGTCGAAGCTGTTCCTGTTGTAGACTTCTCGGTAACTGATACATCTGGTTGTCCTCCTACTGTAAGTGTAAAATTTCATGACAATACAACTAACTTAGGAGCATCTCCTACTTACTTGTGGAATTTTACAAGTGGCATACCAACAACATCTTCTGGTCAGAATCCTACTATTGGATATAACGCTTCGGGTGTATACAATGTAAAACTAACTGTAACATCTGGGATATGTTCAGCATTCATTAATAAATCAATAAATGTTGTTAAATTTGTAAATCCTACAATAGTTCTTAATCCAACAAATGATACTATATGTATTTATGGTGAAATACAATTAAATGCTAGTGGTGCAAAAACATACATTTGGGATAATACAACTTCTTTAGATAATGGTACTCTTTCTAATCCTAAGGCAAAACCAACTGTAACTACAACATATACCGTAATAGGTACGGACGATAATTCTTGCACTAATACGAATTCAGTTGTAATAAATGTTGACAATGGGCCAACTACAGACTTTGATGTGTCAACAAACGATACTTGTCAAAGGTCGGAAATTATAGTTACGTATAAAGGAAATGCTTCTAATAATGCAACTTTTACATGGGGATTTGATAATGCAGATATAATTTCTGGAACAGGAAAAGGGCCATACATACTAAAATGGGATAATACTGGGTTAAAAAACATTACTCTTGATGCTGTTGATCGAACTTGTCCAAGTTTATCACAAACAAAAAGAACTATTAACATACAACCTGTTCCTATTGCGAATTTTTCAGTAACAGATACTTCTGGTTGTCCGCCTTCTATTAAAGCTCAGTTTTATGACAATTCTACTAATTTAGGTTCAAATATTATTTATGATTGGAATTTTGGTAATGAAAACAAATCTAACTTAACTAACCCTACAAATGATTATACTTCAAAAAATACCTACAATGTTACTCTTAATGTAAAATCTGGGAAATGTACTGGCTCTATAACAAAGCCTGTGTTTATTGATATGTATGAAGATCCAAATGTAGGTATAGGAGCAAAAAGGACAACAGTTTGCGTTAATGAAGCTGTAAAACTTACTCCAACAGGAGCAAACACATACATGTGGACATCAAACCCTATTGATGCAAACTTAGCTCCAAACTCTAATAGCCCTAATGTTTTCCCTACAATTACAACTACTTATTACGTCACAGGAACAGATCTTAGTGGATGTACAAATAAAGCAAATCTAGTTATTACAGTTGATCCAGGACCTACTTCTAATTTTACTATTTCAAGTTATAAAGCCTGTTTAAATGATAATGTTATAATAAAATATACAGGCTCAGGTATAGATAAAGATACATTTAACTGGAATTTCTCTGATGCTAAAATAATTTCAGGAACAGGCAGGGGGCCTTATACTCTAATTTGGGATACATCAGGAGTTAAACGAATAACACTAACTCCTATTTCTCAATATGGATGTTCAGGACAAACAAATACTGATTCGTTAATGGTGTATGATGTGCCTAGAGTTTATTTTTATTCGAATAATAATGAAGGTTGTCCTCCATTAGTTATAGAATTTACAGATTCATCGCAGAGATTAGCTCCTCCAATTGAATATAAGTGGAATTTCGATGACGGACAAAGTGCATCAAGTAAAAAAATAGTCCATGTATTTACTGATCCTGGTTATTATGATATTTCATTAGAAGTTACATCAGGGGTTTGTTCTAGCACAAAAACTAAAGATTCAATGATTTATGTGTATCCAGTTCCATCTGCAAAATACTTTGCAAATCCTTACGAGGTATCAATATTTAGCCCTACTTCAATCTTTATGGATGAGTCAACAAAAGCTGACTCTATAAGATGGATTCTATGGAACGATTCTATTGTTAATAGTAAAATATGGAGCTATACGTTTGGAGATACAGGAATCTATAATTTTTCATTAATAGCCATTAACGATCTTGGCTGTACCGATTCAACTTACGGACATATTGTTGTAAATCCAGATTATGCAATCTATGCTCCAAACTCATTTACTCCAAATGATGATGGGAAAAATGATATTTATAAAGTATATGGTGTAGGAATTACTCAATTTGAAATAATGGTATTTAATCGTTGGGGACAAATCGTTTACCAAGCTGACAATATAGATTTTGAATGGGATGGCAAATCAACATTAAAAGGCAAACTATGTGAGGAAGGAATATATTTATATAAAATATCATTCACTAATAATTTAAATAAGCGAAAAACCATGTACGGTAGAATAGCTCTTATCAGAAGAAATTAATTCATAACAATTTAGATACAGAAATATGTTCAATAACTTATTAGGCAACTTGGGGAAAGCTCAGGAAAAGATGAAAGAAATAAAAGACAGACTAGAAACAATAGAAGTTACAGGCGAAGTTGAAAATGTAAAAGTAATTGCGAATGGCAATAAAGTAATAAAAAATATTATAATCAATGATGCAATGATGTCCGCATCTCAAAAAGAAGAATTGGAAGAGTTGTTAGTTGTAGCAATCAATAGGTCTTTAAAAAACGCTGAAAATGTTTATGATGCTGAAATGAAATCAATGGCTAAAGAATTAATGCCAAGCATGCCAGGGATGTTTTAATTAGAAATAAACATATGCAAAATAAAGATATTCAAAATAATTTAAATGATTTGAATGAATTATTTAATAAGTTAACTTCTCTTGAAATAATACAGAAAAGTAATGAATTATTTGAAACAGATGTAGTATTTTTAACTTCAATGGGGTTAGAAGATATGGTTATTTTGGATATGATAGTTAAATCTAAATCTGATATTAAAATTTTCACTATTGATACAGGAAGACTTTATAATGAAACATATTCTTTAATTAGCAAAACAGAACAAAAGTACAATACCAAAATAAATATTGTTTTTCCTAACAATAGCGAAGTTGAAGAAATGGTTAATAACAATAGCATAAATCTTTTTTATGAAAGCATAAACAAAAGAAAATTGTGCTGTGAAATAAGAAAAATAAAACCATTAAAAAGAGTACTGTCAGATTCAAAAGCTTGGATTTGTGGTTTGCGTAAAACTCAGTCAATTACCCGACATGATTTAAAAATTGCAGAGCATGATGTATTAAACAATCTGATAAAAATTAATCCATTATTAGATTGGACAGAGGAAATGGTTTGGAATTACATAAAAGAAAACAATGTCCCATATAATATTTTACATGACAAAGGGTTCCCAAGTATAGGTTGTGCTCCATGCACTCGTGCAATAAAAAAGGATGAAGATATCAGAGCTGGCAGATGGTGGTGGGAATCTCCAGAAAATAAAGAATGTGGGTTACATAAATAAAGTTTTATATTTTGAAAAAGCGTTATTTTATAAAGCTTGCTTATCATGGCAAAAATTATCATGGCTGGCAAACCCAGGACAACGCTATAACTATACAGTCTGTTTTAAATAAATGTTTTTCTCTCGTTTTGTCAGAAGAAATAAGTATTGTGGGTTGTGGTCGTACAGATCAAGGTGTGCATGCACATATTTATTATGCCCATTTTGATACAACTTACGTCTTTGAAGTATATAAAGACTTTCTGCACAAAATAAATAGTTTTCTTCCCAAGGATATTGTAATCTACGATATTTTTCAAGTAAATAATGAAGCTAATTCTCGTTTTGATGCAACATTAAGAACATACAGATATTTTATAAATACACAAAAGGAAGTTTTTAATAATGAGTTTAGCTGGTATGTCAGGCAGCCTTTAAATGTTCATCTTATGAACTTAGTTGCAAAGAAATTAATTGAATATTCCGATTTTACATCTTTTGCAAAATTACATTCTCAATCAAAAACTAATATTTGCACAATAACAGAAGCTAAGTTTATAAAAAGAGATTTTGGTATAATATTCACTATTTCGGCTAATAGATTTCTTCGCAATATGGTCAGAGCCATTGTTGGAACTCTTGTTGAAGTAGGACATGGGAAAATTACAATAGATGAGTTTATTAATATTATTGAAAGCAAACAAAGAGCTAATGCAGGAATGTCTGCACCAGCTCATGGTTTATTTCTTTGGGATATTATATACCCTAAAACAATCTATAAATTGTAATTATTTAGTAACAGATGTCTGTGCTTTAACTCCAAATAAGTTTACATCAATAAATAATGTTTTATCTTTTGTATACTCTACCTGAACCTGAAACACTAACATTGATTGTTTTTGGTGATGAATTATATTTTACATCTCCTGAACCTGAAATACGGCCTTGTATTTCTTGTGTTGTTCCGATTTCTGCATCTCCCGAACCTGAGATGCTTAATAGTGTGTTTTCTGCAATTAGGTTATAAGCTTTAATGTCTCCTGAACCTGCAATTGAAGAAGTGTTTGTTTTTGCTTTGCCTGCAACAAAAACATCTCCGGAGCCGACTATATCTATAGACAGAATATTGCCTTCTAAATTATTAACATTAACGTCTCCGGAACCTATTACTCCTATAGAAAGATTGTTGCCTACTTCCAAATTATTAATTTTTACATCTCCTGAACCAATTACTTTAATTTCCAAATTATCTTCCTTAATGGCATTAGTACCATATAAATCTCCTGAACCTTTCAATACTATTGATTCAATATTTTTTAATGTAACATAAATGCGGACTTCTTGATTATTACGTTTCTTTGAGCTAAATAATTTAACAAGAAAAGCATCATCATCGTCAATATTTTTAATATTCAACGTGTTGTCACTTACGCTAACATCCAATTTTGACAAACTTTCCTTATCCGAAATGGCATGAACAGAAAATTCATCTCCCTTTGTCAAAAATATTTTTGCAAAACCTAACGAGTAGATTTTGTTAAAAGAAGATACATCATACTTTAATGTATCTGTCAAGACTACATTACTATTATTGTCAACATCATACTCAATGGTGCATCCATTCAAGGTTGTATAAAAGATGCTAACAGTAATTAAAAAAATAACTATTAAGGAATTTTTTCTTTTCATAAGATATTGTTTTTTTTAAGTTTTTAAAATTTTATATAAGACTTTTTACCTACGTAAAATGTTACAGCTTTTTTTTAATTACTTAATTATTTTTTGTTAGAAGTTCATCTCTAATTTCTTAAAATATAATTATTCCGTGTCTCTAACAAGTCCTTTCTCTGTCATAACCCATTTTTGATCAAACTCGTCTGGTTGTTCCAGATTACTTATAAATTGAAAATGGTCAATCATTCCTTCAACTTCTTTTGGAAGATATATGCTTTTACCTACAGGCACTTTAACAAGTATAGTAACTTCCTGCTTTCTCCATTTCATGTCTTTGGAAAATGAATAGTACGGTTCTAATATTAAAGATGTATCTTGGTTTGTAATATTATAGTTTATTTTACTTGCAGTGTGAATAGCTCCTTTTTTATTTTCTCCACTGGCTATTCTTATTATTTTTACTTCAAAATTATCATTTTGACTTTTATCTATAACCAAATTGGGAGAAGAAAGCAAAGCAATATCGTTGTTAAATATAATCTTTTTCCAATCATATCTCTTTCTTGATGTGTAGATATCTTCCCCGTCTATTCTCACATGTATGTTTCCTCTATTATGTTTATGTCTCTTATGCAAAAACATATTATTATCCAGAAGAGTATCTCTATTTACCTGAATATATAACACGCGGTTTGTTTGAGTATTTAAATCCATGTAGTTACTACTAACACCCGTTTCTTTAAATCCTGTGAAAGCAATAAATATGCAATAAATAGTTGTTAATAATCCTAGAAACCATAAACTGCCTAGCGTAGCTGAAATAAAACGTGTATTTGCATTTATTCTGAATATTAATTTAAATGCTCCAAATATTAACATTACAAGAGGAATCCCAACAAGTATAAACAAACTTATTATAGCTAATGTTGAATCAAAAGAATTAGAGTATAACACTTCCAAAAATTGCGATATGGAAGGAACGGAAATAAATCCTCCTGGCAAAACCATGTTTGCATCAAAATTTCTTGTTAAGACAACTATTAAAAGAATTAATAATCCAAAGCTTATAAATAACAATATCCCTCCTAAAAGAATCGCTAATGTACGAAATAAATAATAAACCAGACTACCAGTTACATCAAACGAACGTTTTATCCATTCGTGATTATTTGCTCTCCAGTAGTTTCTATTGCGATAACGATGCGATTTGTATTTGTTTTTCAACTCATCAAACTCATCATTAATATTTTTCTCTATATTCGAGATATTTATAGGCTCTCTTTTCATCTCTAATTTCTCTGATGCAGTAATCGCTTTCGGAATTATTATCCATAAAATCACATAAAGCAATACTCCAAAACCCATAAACAGAAATATTATAACAAATATTATTCTAAATATAACCGGATCAATTGAAAAGGCATGTCCCAATCCAGAACAAACACCTCCAAGTATCCTGTTATCACCATCCCTAAATAACCTTTTCCTGTTAAAAGGATAATACTTTTTATAATTATCAGAATAACTTTCTGATTCTTGCTCCGTATCTTCATTATTGCCAAATTCCTCAGGCTTTCCCATAATCTTTATCATCTCTTCAACATCAAGCAACGTAATTACTTGCTTTTTATCATTTATTTTTGCTTGAAATATTTCTGCTATACGAGCTTCTATATCTTTTACAATCTCTTCATTTTCTTTAGAATTATAAAAATGATTATGAATCGCATTCAAATAATTTTGCAAAGTTTGATATGCGTTTTCTTCTATATGGAATATCACTCCACTTATATTTATTGATATTATCTTATTCATATATTATCCTTTTATTAATTATTGTTTTTTTATTTGTTCTATTGAGTTAAGTAAACTCTTCCAGCCAATATCCAATTGAGCTAAAAACTCTGTTCCCATACCTGTTAGAGTATAATATTTTCTTGGAGGTCCAGAGTTTGACTCCTCCCATCTGTAACTTAAAAGTCCATCATTTTTCAAACGAGTTAATAGTGGGTATAATGTACCCTCTACAACAATCAATTCCGCCTTTTTCAATTCTTCAATTATATTCGAGGCATACACTTCTCCTCTTGATATGATTATTAGAATGCAATATTCTAATATTCCCTTTTTCATTTGTGCTTTGCTATTTTCTATATTCATCTAGTTTGATTTTTTTTGACGCTGCAAATATAATTACTATTTTAGAACTATGCAATACAAAGTACCAAATTATTTTTGGTACAATTTTTTACAAAATAGCTAAATCCTTTGTTTAATAACGATTACACTGTTTTTTAAAATTTCTCACAGGTGACATATTTCATGTAAATAATAAATAAGTATCCTGATTTAATTTTCAATAACTAAAATGATTGTTTCGTAATTGCATTAGAAACTAAAGGCTTAATTTCAAATTAGTCATTAGGATTTTTTGATAATAACAAAAATCCAAGATTAGTCTTATAAAAAAAGTAATCATTTGTTTTTCTTTTTTCATAATTATATTTTTTTGTAAACCTATTTTTATGATAAGATTAAAAATAGATAAACCATTCCATGCTATTATATCTTTATATAAAAATTATAGAAAGAGAGTAAAAATTGTATGAATTAAAAAAAAAATTATCTTTGTATGTAAAAATATAGTTTAAATCTTATTTTTTCATGTATTGACAATGTGTTAAATATTAATTAAGTTAAATATGAATAAAGAAAAATTATACAATTTGATAATGGAGAGGCAGAATGGATATTCACAAAGAATATCAAAAAATATATTTAGACAAATACTGGTAGCAGTAGTTGGTATTGGGTTGGTGCTTAATACAGGTATCGTTATAAAATCTATTGAGAATGTTACAAAAATTAACCCTGAAATATTATTAATGTTGATTCCTTTTTACTTATATTATTTATTTATAGAGTTTGGCTTTACTTTAAATTCATATATTATTGCCAGACGTTTGTCAAAAAACTTATTTGATGAATTATTATTAGAAACAAAAAAAGAAGAGAAAAAATATCTAGATTATAATATGATAAGAAATGTAATGAGAGATTTAAATATTTTTGAACCAATGGCAATCCCATTTGAAAAAGATAATCAGGAAAAATCCACAAATTTGTTGCCACAACTAATCAATCTTATGCCACAACTAATTTTTTTAATATTTATAAGTTTAAATCATCTAGTTATATTTTTTTCCATTGGTAAAATACTTAAGGATTCGCATATTTCAATATCTTTAGTAAAGACTTCTCTTGTATATGGGATAAATTATCCTTGCATATTTATTGTAAATTGTATATTTTGCATGTTAACAATTCCTTTTTATTTAATTTATATTTTTTACAATAACAGAGGAAAATTAAATGAAACAAAAATTCCTCAAATTACTCTTGCCATTTACATTATAATGTTTTTGTGTTATAGCTTCTAATTAAAATGAGAAAGTATTAGAATAGTGAAATTGTTATAATGTAAAATGTTATTAATTAATCAATTCTACATTTTAGTCAAAACTTCCTAATTATTAATTTTATGCTATTACTTCACCCTTACTTCTCTCCAAAGTTGCTCTATCTTATTTTTAGTAAAATACTAATAACTATCATAATATGTATTTATAGTACCTTTCATGTACAGTAATAGAATTTTTGCACTAAAAATCAGATATTTATATAATTAATTAGAAATCAATCTTATGTAATTTTTTAGAGTGTATTTAAAATGCTTTTACTGCGCCCTTAATGTACCACAAAGCTACTTAAATTAATAAACCATTGATTATCAATATTAATAATTTGTTAAAAAATATATTATACATTTGTTATGATTTTATTAAAAATTAATAAGGGATAATTGTATTACATCTGTAGAGATGCATAGACATTCGTCTCTACATTAATATACAAAAAAATTGCCGATATTGCGCTATTCCCCTCTGATAGAGGGGTGTCCGCAGGACGGGGTGTTTTATTTATCTAATCTCACGACACTAATAACAATCTTTAATTATCCCATTGCGATATAACATTTGTAGAACGAAATGATTCCATTGCTTTAATCTTCAACCCCAAACTAATAGCTCCGAAGGAGCGAAACAATAGTAACCACCTGCTTTAATCTTCAACCCCAAAACTAATAGCTCCGAAGGAGCGAAACAATAGTAACCACCTGCGAAGCGGGTGGCGATACTCAATCCCTCAACATCTAAGCCACGAAGTGGCGACACATTAATAACTCTCTTCAATTATCCCGAAGGGATATAACGTTTGTAGAACAAAATATACACAAAACAACCTACGACCCCGTCGGGGTCGAACTTAACTCTAACCAATTTCTTTCTACAAACCTTTGATGCCGAATGCATCAAAATACATTATCATCATCATTCATTTCCATTCTTTCCCTCTCTTAGCCTCAAAGAGGCGATATCTTAGTAACCAGTTGCGTAAGCGGTTGGGTACCAACACACTCACAATTTTAAGCGCCGAAGGTACGGCATCTTTATATTTTTATTATCTCCTTAAGTCCAATGGAGCGACACATTAATAACTCTCTTCAATTATCCCATTGCGATATAACATTTGTAGAACGAAATGATTCCACTGCTTTAATCTTCAACCCCAAACTAATAGCTCCGAAGGAGCGAAACAATAGTAACCACTGCTTTAATCTTCAACCCCAAAACTAATAGCTCCGAAGGAGCGAAACAATAGTAACCACCTGCGAAGCGGGTGGCGATACTCAATCCCTC
>Ga0154552_1014_pt1 | contig 59502 bp, 40 predicted proteins | sample RifGroF2_FD_105695 | JGI IMG/M metagenome (GOLD analysis project Ga0154552, IMG submission 105695) | Bacteroidetes bacterium GWF2_29_10
CCGTAAAATCAATAACTTTATTTCATTGGATTAAATCTATATTATGATAGCGGTTTAGTATAAGTTAGCTTTACAAATAAAAAGTTATTTAAGTATAATTTGCAAATGGGATAATGAATTAAAGAAATATATTAATGAGCAAGTTATAAATCAAAAGCATTAAAAATATCCATTACAACAAATTTCATAACAACTTTTTTATTTAGAAAATTTCTAAATAAAACTAATTATTCAAATATGACAAATTGGCAAAAAACAACAACTAAAATAATAAAAAAAAACATGAATATTGTAAAATATACGATTTCCATTATCTGTTTTATGTTTATTTTTACTATAGTTTATTTAGAATCTATATAAATTTCAAAAAAAATGATATAATATTTTAAAAAAACATTTTGGCATAAAAAGGATTTTATACTTTTGACAAAAATAAAACATTTAATTCAAAACTTTTCATTACAAAAATTTAAAAAAGGAGGACAAAAAATGTCTAATGTAGAAAATTTAGTAAAGGAATTAGTAAAAATACATGGCAAAAATAGAAATAGTCTAATGCCAGTATTACAAGGAGTAGTAAAAGAAGAGAAGTATTTATCAGAAGACGCAATGATGGCTATCGCAAAAGAGCTTGATTTATCGACTGCTGATGTATATGGAACAGCTTCTTTTTATACATTCTTAGATACTGTTCCTCGTGGTAAAAACATTATAAGAGTATGCAAAACAATTACCTGTCATATGAAAGGTAAAGACGAGCTTATTAAGGCACTTGAAGATGCTTTAAAAATAAAAGTTGGCGAAACTACTCATGATAAACAATTCACATTATTAACTGCAAATTGTTTAGGTTGGTGTCATAAAGGACCTGTTATGCTAATCAATGATGAGATCTATCCAGAAACAAGCCCTCAGGCTGCTTTAGAGATAATTGAAAAATATCAAACTAGCACAAAAAAATAATTTAAGTTTTATTTAAAAATTATAAAATTAGTTAAAAAAAATGGAAAACAATATATTAAAAAAAGTAGATTTAATATTTGATAATACATGTGATCCACTTGTTGTTGTTGACAAAGTATTAGCAAAATCACCTGATGATGTCATTTTAGACATTATTGATTCAGGATTGAAAGGAAGAGGAGGCGCAGGGTTTCCAACTGGATTAAAATGGAAGTTTACCAGAAATGAAGATGGCGATACAAAATATGTAATATGTAATGCTGATGAAGGTGAACCTGGAACTTTTAAGGATAGAGAAATATTAGATAAAGTTCCAGAAAAGATTTTTTCAGGTATGGCAATTGCAGGTTATGCAATAGGAGCAAAAGAGGGGTATATTTATTTAAGAGGAGAATATAATTTTCTTCTACCAATGTTAAATAAAAAACTGGAAGATTTTAACAGGAAAATTAAAGCTAAAAATTTAGATTTTATTATTTCGATAAAATCTGGTTCTGGTGCTTATATTTGTGGAGAAGAAAGTGCTTTGTTTGAATCAATGGAAGGTAAAAGAGGCGAACCAAGAAATAAACCTCCTTATCCAACTGTAAGTGGATATAATTCAAAACCAACAAGCATTAATAATGTAGAAACTTTGGTTTATGCATTAATGATTTGCAAACTTGGTCCAGATAAGTTTAAAGAATTAGGCACAAAAGACTCTAGGGGTTCAAAAGTTTTTAGTGTTTCTGGTGATACTCCAAATCCAGGTATATATGAATTGGAGTTAGGAATGCCCTTAAAAGAATTTGTAAGTGAATTTGGAGATGGAGATACTAAAGCAGTACAAGTAGGAGGAGCTTCTGGGCATTGTGTTCCACGTAAACATTTTAATGATACAATTATCGGTTTTGAAGGAATTCCAACAGGAGGTTCTATGATGGTCTTTAATAGTAGTCGTTCTATGTATAATGTATTGCATGATTATCTAGAATTTTTCACCGAAGAATCTTGTGGACAATGTTCTCCATGCAGAATAGGTTGCCAACAATTGTTAAAAGGCATTGAAGCTATTAAAAAAGGAGAAAAATCACCGATATATATTGAAGAATTAAAAAGATTAGCTGCAACAATGAAAATTGCATCAAAATGTGGATTAGGTCAATCTGTATGTAATCCATTCACTTCAATAGTTGACAATTTTAGAGAAGAAATAATTTATTAATTAATTAAAAATTAAAGCAGGAGATTTCAAAAATGGGAAAATATCTGGTTAATTTAAAAATAAATAATATTCCTGTATCCGTAGAAGAAGGAACAACAATCCTTGATGCAGCGAAGAATTTAAATTTTAAAATACCTACTTTATGCTATCACTCTGATTTATCTATAGCAGGTAACTGTCGAGTTTGTGTAGTTGAAGTAAAAGGGCAAAGAGTGCTCTCAGCAGCTTGTGCAACACCTGTATCAGAAGGTATGGACGTGTTCACAAACAGTGAAAAAGTTAGAGCATCACGTAAAAATGTTGTAGAACTATTATTATCTGAACATAATGCAGATTGTACAAAATGCTATAAAAATGGTAATTGTGAATTGCAAGAAATGACTTCAGAATATAGTGTAGGTAATCATATTTATTTAGATCTTGTAAAAGATAAAGATAAAATATTGGATATATCTTCACCTTCTATTGTAAAAGATGATAGTAAATGTATCAGATGTCAAAGATGTGTTCGTACATGTGAAGAGCTTCAAGCAGTAAGTGCTTTAGCAGTTGTAAACAAAGGCGACCATCAAAAAATATCTACATTTTTAAACAAACCTATGCATGAAGTAGTGTGTACTAATTGCGGTCAATGTGTTAATAGATGCCCAACAGGAGCATTAGTTGAGAAAAACTATATTGATGAGGTATGGAATGCTATATATGATCCAGATAAGTTTGTAGTTGTTCAAACTGCGCCAGCAGTTAGAGCTGCACTTGGAGAAGGATTAGGCGTTGAATTAGGACAAAGAGTTACAGGAAAAATGGTTGCTGCTCTTAAAAAACTTGGTTTCAATAAAGTTCTTGATACGGACTTTACTGCAGACTTAACTATTATGGAAGAAGGCACTGAATTATTAACAAGATTGAAAAAAGCATTAGTAGACAAAGAAAGTGTAGCTTTACCAATGTTTACATCATGTTCTCCAGGATGGATTAAATTTGTAGAACATATATTTCCTGAATATCTTGCTAATCTTTCAACTTGTAAATCCCCACAACAAATGTTTGGAGCATTAGCAAAAACATATTATGCAGACAAAATTAACATAAAACCTGAAAAAATGGTTTCGGTTTCAGTTATGCCATGTACTGCAAAGAAATATGAATGTGACAGACCAGAAATGCGTTCAAGTGGATATAAAGATGTTGACTATGTAATAACAACTAGAGAGCTTGCTCGTATGATAAAACAAGCTGGTATTGAGTTTAACAAGCTTGAATCAGAACGTTATGATAGCATATTAGGAGAATCAACAGGAGCTGCAGTTATATTTGGAGCAACAGGAGGAGTAATGGAAGCTGCTTTAAGAACTGCTTACGAAATTGTAACAGGACGAGAAGTTCCATTTACAAACTTAGACATAAAACCTGTCAGAGGAATGGAAGGAATTAAAGAAGCTGCAATTAAAATAAAAGACACTGTTCCTGCTTGGAGTTTCCTTGAAGGAGTTGAGCTAAAAATTGCTATTGCAAGTGGTTTGGCTAATGCTAAGAAATTAGTAGAAGCAATAAGAGATGGAAAAGCAACATATCATTTTGTGGAAATAATGGCTTGTCCTGGTGGATGTATTGGAGGAGGTGGACAACCTATTCCAACCAGTGCTGAAATCAGAAAGAAACGGATTGAAGCTATTTATGAAGAAGATACAAATATGACATTGCGTAAATCTCATGACAATCCTGAAGTACAAGAAGTTTATAAAGAATTTCTAGGAAGTCCTTTAGGGCATAAATCACATGATTTACTTCATACTCATTATAAACCTCGCAAAAGGTACTAATTTAGATTATTAGTTTGTAATTTAAGAGGCTGTCAATTTTATTGGCAGTCTCTTTTTTTTTATGATTATTAAGAGTTCAAACTTTTGTATAGTTATTTAAAATTTAAAAAAAATACTGTACATTTGTAGATATTTTAAAGAAGTAAAAAAAGATGAAAGACTTTATTGTATCTGCAAGAAAATATCGTCCAGACACATTTAAAAGTGTAGTAGGACAAGATCATATTACGATGACATTGAAAAATGCGATAAAAAACAATCAGTTAGCCCAAGCATTTTTATTTACAGGAACAAGAGGAGTTGGAAAAACTACATGTGCAAGGATTTTAGCCAAAACAATAAATTGTCAAAATTTAACAGATGATTTAGAGCCATGTAATAAATGTGATTCATGTAAGGATTTTAATGAAGGAAAATCGTTTAATATACATGAATTAGATGCGGCATCGAATAATTCAGTAGAGGATATACGTTCTTTGATAGACAAAGTTCGTTTTGCTCCACAGGTAGGTAAATTCAGTGTTTATATAATAGATGAGGTTCACATGTTGTCCCAATCGGCTTTTAATGCTTTTTTAAAGACATTAGAGGAGCCTCCATCTTTTGCTAAATTTATTTTGGCAACAACAGAAAAGCATAAAATATTGCCAACAATATTATCAAGATGCCAAATATTTGATTTTAATAGAATAACAGTTATAGATATTGCTAATCATCTCAAATATGTTGCTGAAAGTGAAAAGATATCAGCAGAAGAAGAAGCATTACATATAATAGCACAAAGAGCAGATGGAGCAATGCGTGATGCTTTATCTATATTTGATCAAATTGCCAACTTTTCAGGTAATGTTATTACTTATGATTCGGTTATTCAAAATCTCAATATGTTGGATTATAATTACTATTTTAAGATAGTTCAATTATTGTACAACAATGACATGTCGAATATTTTATTAACTTATGATGAAATTTTAAGGAGTGGTTTTGAAGGTAATCATTTTATAAATGGATTAGCAGATCATTTTAGAAATATTTTAGTTTCAAAAGATGTTGCAACAATAACGTTATTACAAACAACAAATCAAAATAAAGAAAAGTTTAAAGATTTAGCAAGCCAAGCAACAAAGGAACAAATAATAAAAGTTCTTGATATATTAAACAAGTGTGATGTTCAATATAAAATAATAACAAATAAAAGGTTGCATGTTGAGCTTGCAATGTTGCAAATATGTCAAGTTTTCAATACAGCTTTTGAAGAAAAAAAAAAAAGTAATATAGAGGAAAAGAAAACCGAAACTAATAATACAGCAAAGAATACAGCCCAAAAAGTTGAAGCAACAATAGCAGCAAAACCAGTTGTTAATTTATCGCCAACAAACACAATTGACAACAATATTATTACTTCAGAAACAACTAAACCAACTATTAATGTCGGGACAAAATATAATTATCAACCTCAAACAAGTATAAAAGCTGCAGAAAACAAAGAAGCACCAAAGGAGGAAAAAGTTATAGTTAATCAAAACTTGAATAATAATAATTTTATTATTGAAGATTTGGTAAAGTACTGGCAATTATTTGCAGAAGAAATAAAACCTATAAACCCATTATTATTCATAACTCTAACGAATCAAAATCCTGCAATTAAAGACGGTTTTGTTATAGAATTTGTTATAGATAATATTGTTCAGGAAAATCAATTTAAAGAAATAGCATCTGAACTCTTAAACTTTTTAAGAAATAATCTTAAAAACGAATTAATAACAATAAACGCTGTTGTTAAAGTTCAAGGTGAACAACAACAATATAAACCATTTAACCCTAAAGAAAAGTACATACAACTTGTTGAAAAAAACAATCAATTAGATAATTTACGTAAAGCTCTTGAGTTAGATCTATATTAATTATATGCGGATTTCATTATTTAGAATATTGATAATATTATTTGTGCTTTTTGAAAGCAATATTGCTTTTTCCCAATTTTACAATGGTTCTCAAATGAATTTTGGCAAAAACAAGATACAATATAACGAGTTTTTTTGGACTTATTACCAGTTTGAAGACTTTGATTGTTATTTCACTAAAGGAGGCAAGGAGCTTGCTATTTACACTGCAAAATACGCCAATCGAACTGTTAAAGAATTTGAAAAGAAACTTGATTTTATGCTTGACAATAGAATCAAATTTGTTGTTTTTAATAAAAAGAGTGATTATTTTCAAAGCAATATAGGTTATTATCCTGAAGAAGAATTTAACACAGGAGGTGTAACTAGAGTAATAGATAACAAAATTATCTTATATTATACAGGAAATCATGAGGATTTAAATTACCAAATAAGAGCTGGTATTGCGCAAATATACATATACCAAATGCTTTATGGAACAACGTTAACATCTGTTATAAAAAATTCAACTTTATTACAATTGCCTGATTGGTATGTATCTGGATTAATATCCTACTTATCAATAAACATGAATACAACAATAGATGCTAAAATACGTGATGGTGTGCTTACAGGTAAATACGAGAAGTATAATAAGTTATCAGGAATTGATGCTGTTTATGCTGGACATTCTTTATGGTATTACATAATAGAAAAATACGGGAACACGGTTTTGCCTAATATTTTATATATTACAAGGTCAAGCAAAAATATAGAAAGTGGCTTTTTATTTACTCTTGGTACATCCTTTAAAATGCTTACTAACGAATGGTTGGAATATTACAACAATCTATACAAAGATGAGGAAAAAGCTAATAGAGAAATATTAAATACCAATATTAAATTACCAAAAAAACACAAAAAAGCAGACATATATAATGTCATTACAAATAATGATGCAACAAAAACAGCTTTTGTTTTTAATATATACGGACAGTATAAAATATATATTCTAAACGAAAAAACCAACAAACTTAAAAAAGTTATTAAAAGAGGGAAAAAATCGCAAGAAGAAACCGATTTATCCTATCCTGTAATAGCTTGGCATCCTTTAAATGATATTCTTTCTTTTGTTACAGAAGAGAAAGGGAAAATTTATATCAATCAATACAATACAAAAAATAAAAAGAATGAAAAAATATATGCTCATTTTATTGATAAAATCATAGATATGTCATATTCCTCAAACGGAAAGGAATTGGTTATGTCTGCTTCAAAAAACGGGCAAACGAATATATACATATTTAATATTAATTCTCGTAGCATTGTTCAAGTTACTGATGATGTTTATGACGATTTAACTCCTAGATTTATAGACAATTCAACTAAAATAATATTTGCTTCTAATCGAAAAGAGGATAGTCTTAGTTCAAATAATTATAATAATATAAAAATTTCAAATAATAATAAGGATATTTTTATATATGATATTGTAAGTAAGAAAATTATTAATCTAACAGAAACAGAAAATATTGACGAAACATATCCTTGTGAAATAAACAAAAACAAATACATACTATTAAGTAATAAAAATGGTATTTACAATAGATATACAGCTTCTTTAGACAGTACCATTGCTTTTATTGACACCACAATACATTACAAATACTTTTCTGATGTTAAACCTGCAAGTAATTATTACTTTAATATTAACGAACAAAATCATTCTTTCAATTCAGGTTATATAACTGAAAAAATTGATGGACAAACAAGCACTATTCGAAAATTTCCACTGGGAGAGGTTCTTCCTAAAAATGAATTGATATTAACAGAAACTAATAAAAAAAATGCAAATAATGACACTGAAAATGAAGTATCGCAGAATAAAAACATTATAATTATTAAACCTAATCAACAGGAGTCTATTGATTCCATGCGAATAAACATTGATAATTACTTATTTGAAAATGAACAATCTGAAAAAGAAATAAAAAATGTTTACAAACAAATACCTAATGATACTAGTCGATCTAATAATAAAGACCCTAAATTAGTAGCACTTTCAGCAATTAATCCAGACACATTTTCGTTGCCTTTGCAAAAAAACTATTACTTAACTTTTTATGTAAACGAAATAATTAGTCAATTAAATTACAGTTATTTAAATTCAATGTATCAACCTTTTAATCCTGCACCTCAACCTATATATACAAACCCCAAACTTAATGCTTTATTTAAAATATCAATAAGCGACATGCTTGAAGACTATCGTATAACTGGAGGTATTAAAATAAACACTAATTTAAAAGGTAATGAATATTTATTAAGTTTTGAAAATTTAAAAAAAAGAACTGATAAACAATTTGTTTTTCATAGACAAGTTATAGAAAGTATGTATGACGAATATACAATTCTTAAAAATTTCACACATGATTTTAATTATATATTAAAATACCCATTTAATAAATTTGCTGCCATAAAAAATACGTTTACAGTTCGCAACGACAAATATGTTTTTGCTTCTACTGACTGGATAAACTTAAACACTCCTAATTTGATGACTAATAGGCTAGGGTATAAATTTGAATATATTTTTGACAATACTTTTAATCCTATGCTTAATATTTACAATGGAACTCGTTATAAATTTTTTGCTGAAGTTTATAAAAGCATTAAAGAAGATGGAAACATGAAATTAAATAAAAATAATTTAATTGTGTTAGGTTTTGATTTTAGAAAATACATTAAAATATCTCGGGAACTTATTTGGGCTAATCGTTTTGCAGCAAGCACATCTGCATTTGGAGATGAAAAGCTCATATATTATCTTGGAGGTGTTGATAATTGGATAACACCAAAATTTGATAATACTAACGAAACTGATAAAAATCAAAACTACGTTTACCAAACATTAGCAACAAATATGAGAGGGTTTAAACAGAACGTTCGCAATGGAACTAACTTTGCTGTAATAAATAGTGAACTGCGATTTCCTATATTAAAATATTTCTTCCAAAAACCAATTAAATCAGATTTCTTTAAAAATCTTCAAATTGCTGCTTTTGGAGATATTGGATCTGCTTGGACTGGTTTATCGCCTTATGACAAGGAAAATTCCTTCTACAAAAAAGAATATTATGCCAAGCCTCTTAGAGTAATTGTTGAAAACCAAAGGGAACCAATTGTTTATGGATATGGGTTTGGATTGCGTAGTAGATTACTTGGTTATTTTATTCGTGCAGATTGGGCATGGGGAGTTGATGATGGAGTTGTATCTAAAAGAATTTTCTATTTAACTTTAAGCTTAGATTTTTAAGTAATTAAATAAAAAAAAACATGGACAATAACACTTTAATAATACTAATCATTATAGGTCTTTCTGCAGGCTTACTTGGTGGAATAACTGGACTTGGCGGAGGAATTATAATTATTCCCGCTTTAATTTATTTTCTAAAATTAGAACAACACGCTGCTCAGGGAATCAGTATTGCTGTAATGTTACCTCCAATAGGTATTCTTGCTGCATACACTTACTACAAAGGAGGATATGTTAACATTAAGTATTCTGCTATAATTGCAGTATGCTTTATAATTGGAGCTTTTTTCGGCTCTAAAATAGCAATAAATATATCTGCTAATAATCTTCATAAAGTATTTGGTGTAATTTTTCTTATAGTTGCTTTAAAAATGATATTTAGTAAATAATAAATTCAGAAAATCATGTCTAATCAAATCATACAAAAGATAAAAGATCTTACTCAACTTTATAACAATGAAATAATTGATATTCGACGTCACATCCACAAATACCCAGAACTATCTTTTAAAGAATACCAAACTAGCAAATACATTAAAGATAAACTTAACTTATTTGGGATTACTGATGTGAAAAATGTTACAGAAACAGGAGTAGTTGCTATTGTTAAAGGTAATAAAAAAGATAATACTAACCAAAGAAAAATAGCTTTAAGAGCTGATATGGACGCTCTCCCTATAACTGAATTTAACAAAACAGAATACATTTCTCAAAACAATGGGGTAATGCATGCATGTGGACATGATGTTCATACAGCAGTACTTTTAGGAACAGCTAAGATTATAAATGAGTTAAAAAATGAATTTAGCGGGGAAGTAATGTTTATCTTTCAGCCAGCGGAAGAAACATTTCCAGGAGGAGCAATATCAATGATTAAAGAAGGGCTCTTTAATGAATTTAATCCTGATTATATTTTTGGATTACATGTGCAGCCTTTAATGGAAGTTGGAAATATTGGTATGAAAATAGGCGATTATATGGCTTCTACTGATGAGATTTATTTAACTATTAATGGAAAAGGTGGACATGCTGCAACACCTGATTTGCTTATTGACCCCGTTATTATATCCGCAAACATTCTTATTGGATTACAACAAATCGCAAGTCGAAATTGCCCTGCAAACATTCCAATGGTACTTTCTTTTGGAAGAGTGATTTGCGAAGGTAGAACGAATATAATTCCAGACTCAGTTCAGCTTCATGGAACTCTTCGTACAATGAACGAGCAATGGCGTAAATCGGTACATCAAAAAATAGAAAATATTGCAACAAATATTGCTAAATCTTTTGGTGCAACTTGTGACATAGAAATAGCTCATGGTTATCCCGTGCTAACAAATAACCAAGAAGCTACAACTCTATTAAAAAATGCTGCAGTCGAAATTATCGGATATGAAAACATTTTAAACTTAGACTACCGTATGACTGCTGAAGATTTTGCATATTTTTCTCAAAAATATAAATCTTGCTTTTTTAGATTAGGCATTAGCAATGGAACAAAACATAATTCGAACTTACACACAACCACTTTTGACATTGATGAAGCTTCAATTAGCACAGGAATTAAAGTAATGACTTGGAATGCCATAAAATACATTAAATAATTCCATAGATAACGTAACTCAACAAAAGCAATTTTTATTCAATTATCAAAAAAATTTGCATTTAACTCGGATTCGTCATTAGAAAAAAATCTAATGACGAATCCGAGTTAAACCAAAAAAGCTAATATTATTTGCTTTAAAATTATGGAATTATACATAATGACTTAATTTCTATAAATTTTTAATGTATAATTTTAGTTTATTAATTTATTTACTTTTTTACAAACAACTATTTTCTAATAATCAGTGTATTGCAAATTATTTAAAAAAAAATTAAAAAAAAACTTGCATGATGTAAAAAATTAATATTATATTTGCGTATTCATTTACCTAAATTCATATTTAAAATGAAAAGAAAAATAATAAAAATTGACGAAGAAAAATGTAGTGGTTGCGGTTTATGCGTGAGTGGTTGTCATGAAGGAGCTTTGCAAATGATAGATGGTAAAGCAAAATTAGTTAGTGAATTATATTGTGATGGACTTGGAGCTTGCATAGGAGATTGTCCAGAAGGAGCAATAACGATAGAAGAGAGGGAAGCAGAAAAATATAGTGAAACAGCAACAATCAAAAGACTAATTAAGCAGGGAGAGAAAGTAGTATTAGCTCATTTAAAACATTTAAAAGATCACAATGAAACTTCTCTATTGGATGAGGGTATTCAATATATTTTAAGAAATAATGAGGCAATTAATATTAGTAAATTTTTAAATAATAATAATATGGAAGAAAATAAAGAAACACATCAGCACCATCATCATGAAGGAGGCGGATGCCCAGGGTCAAAAGCCATAGATTTTTCATCAGGTAATGAAAAAAAAGCTGTTTCAAATAAAGAAATAGCATCAGCATTAACGCATTGGCCAATACAAATGCATTTAATAAATCCAGTTGCTCCATATTTTGAAAAAAGTGATTTATTATTAGCAGCTGATTGCACTGCGTTTGCTATGGGAAGTTTTCATAGTAAGCTATTAGAAGGAAAGAAATTAGCTATTGCTTGTCCAAAACTTGATTCTAATAAAGAAATTTATATTGAAAAATTAGTATCTTTGATTAATGATTCAAAGATTAACACATTAACTGTTGTAATAATGGAAGTTCCTTGTTGTGGGAGTTTAATTAAAATGGCAAAATTAGCAATGGAATCAGCAACGAGAAAAATCCCAATAAAGGAAATTATTATGAGTGTTCAGGGAGATATTATATCAGAAAATTGGTTATATAAATTAAATAAATAAAAAGAGTTATTAACTTAAAAACTTAAAAATTATGAGTATGTTTTGTTTTCAATGTCAAGAAGCAGCAAAAGGAAAAGGTTGCGACTACAAAGGCGTTTGCGGTAAAACCGAAGACGTTGCAAATATGCAAGATTTATTAATCTACGCATTAAAAGGTTTGGCTTTTTATACTATTGAGGCTAAAAAAGCTGATATTTACAAACCATCTGTTAGCAAATTTATTGTTGATGGCTTGTTTGCAACAATAACTAATGCTAACTTTGACAAAGATGTTTTCATTGAAAAAGTTAGAAGAACTATAGAATTAAGAATATCTATAGAAAATGAATTAGAAAAAGCTGGAGTAAAAATCAATAAAGAAGAAGCTCCAGATGCAGCAAAATGGTATGCTTATACGGCTGGCGAATATGAAAGGAAGGCTAATGCTGTTGGCATATTATCAGATATAAATGAGAATGAAGATATTCGTTCGCTTCGACAGTTGCTTACTTACGGTATAAAAGGAGCTGCTGCTTATGCAGAACATGCATTTAATCTTGGACATGAGGATGAAAGTATTTATGACTTTTTATTAAAGGGTTTAGTTGCTACAACAGATAACAAATTAACTGGAGCAGAATTGACTAATTTAGTATTAGAATGCGGTTCGATTGGGGTAAAAGCAATGGCATTGCTAGATAAAGCAAATACTACAGCTTATGGTAATCCTGAAATTACAAAAGTAAATATTGGAGTTAGAACTAATCCTGCAATCTTAATAACAGGTCATGACTTGAAAGACATGGAAGAGTTACTACAACAAACAGAAGGAACGGGAATTGATATTTATACTCATAGTGAAATGTTGCCAGCAAATTATTATCCTGCATTTAAGAAATACAAACATTTGGTTGGTAACTACGGAAATGCATGGTGGAAGCAGAAAGAAGAATTTGCAAGTTTTAATGGTCCTATTCTTTTTACAACAAATTGTTTGGTGCCACCTTCAGATAATGCAGTTTATGCAGATAAAGTTTATACAACTGGAGCATCTGGATTTCCTGGATTTAAACATATTGCAGATAGAGTTGATGGTAAACCTAAGGATTTCTCAATTATTATTGAACAAGCGAAGAAGTGTGCATCCCCAAGAGAGATAGAAACAGGAGAAATAATTGGAGGTTTTGCTCATAATCAAGTTCTGGCACTTGCAGATAAAGTAATTGATGCTGTTAAAACAGGGGCAATAAAGAAGTTTGTAGTAATGGCGGGTTGTGATGGACGGATGAAATCAAGAGATTATTATTCAGATTTTGCAACACAATTGCCAAAAGATTCGGTTATATTAACAGCAGGATGTGCGAAGTATCGTTATAATAAATTACAACTAGGAGATATTGGGGGTATTCCAAGAGTATTGGATGCAGGTCAATGTAACGACTCTTATTCTTTAGCTGTTATAGCACTTAAGCTGAAAGAAGTGTTTGGTTTAGATGATATTAACAAGCTACCTATAATTTATAATATTGCATGGTATGAGCAAAAGGCTGTTATAGTGTTGTTAGCATTATTATCATTGGGGGTTAAGAATATACACCTTGGTCCAACTTTACCAGCTTTCTTATCACCAAATGTTGTAAATGTTCTTGTTGAGAACTTTGGTATTGCAGGAATCACAAGTGTTGAAGAAGATATGCAAAAATTTTTCGCTTAAATAATTAGTTTAGTTAACAAAAAAGGAAAGAGCAGAAGGCGTATTTGCCTATCTGCTCTTTTTTTTTATCTTACAAATACTAAATTTAAAATTTAAAAGCTAAACCTACCATATAATTAATTCCTGCTTGAGGATAAAAATAGTTCTCGGTGTATTGTTCTCCAAAATATATGTAACTATAAGAATATCCATTTGACTCATACTTTTTATCCATAAAATTATTAATGCTAAAGTTTATGTTTACCTCCCTAATAAACTTAGGATTAAAAGAATAAGAGAAGTTAATATCATTAATGAAATATTCATTCAATTTTCTATTATCGTTAGAAGTATTGTCTAAATATTGTTTGCCAACATATTTATTTGAAAGATTGATTGAGAAGTTTTTTATTGGTTGATATTTTATTATAGATGAAGATATAACAGAAGGAGAAAAAGATATATCGGTTTCGTTATATTCATTTTTTACTTGACTATAGTCATCATAATTGTCAATGTACTCGTTGAAATGTTTGATTTTGTTTTGAGAAAGAGTTGCATCAAGATAAATGCTTATATTTTTTGTTATAATATAATCAACACTAAATTCAATACCTCTTCTATAACTTTCTGGGATGTTTGTTCGGGTATATGCCCCAACATCATTAAGTTTTCCAGTTAATACTAATTGGTTATCATACATCATGTAATAAGCAGCGAGTTCAGCTTTTATTTTAGAAGTATTGAAACGTAATCCTAATTCATAGTCATACATTTGCTCGCTTTTGGGTCTGCTTAATGGAGTTGATTCAACATAATCATTTCGGTTGGGTTCTTTATTTCCAATACCAACACTAAAGTAGGTAGCTAATATTTTATTAAATTGATAGTTTATTCCAGCTTTAGGATTATAAAACCCTAGAGTTACGTTTTGATTAGAAGTTTCGAAAAGTTCATTAAATCCTAAGAATTCATAATTTATGTTGCGGTATTGGAGATCAGCTAACATAGAAAGTTTTTCATTCATTTGATAGTATATTTTTCCAAATACGTTGAAGTCTTTTTTCACAGCATTGTTGTCATCATAAATATGATTTAGAGCAGATTTGTCATAGTTAGAAGCCCAAATTACTTTATCGTAATGCCGTCCTTCGTATATGTTATATGCTCCACCGACAGATAGTTTAAATTTACCTTTTACGTAATTTCCAGAATATGTAAATCCATAGAAATCATTGTCAAGCCAAAGTTGCCTGATAATGTCGGAGTTTGTAATAGTGTCCATTCCATAAATTACATTAGGGAGAGTGTATTTTGCGAGGTCTTGCTGGTCTTTAAATTCTTCGTAATAACCACGTCCATAAGTGTAGTGCGTAGCCAAATTAAGATTAAGATTTTTGTTAATGTCTTTAGTGAATATTAATTGATAATGATCTTGTTGATAATTATCAGTTTGGTTCTCGTAAGTATATTGGTTAAAAGTTCTGTTTTCTTTTAGCATGTTTTCAGATACTCCATACCAAGATTGGTAAGTGTTTTCTTTTCCAGAGAATACAACAGCTTTTAAAGAGTAAGTTTTTCCGAAGTATCCTCCAGTAAGGAAGTATGATTTTAAGTCAGACCAAGCCCTGTCGACGTATCCGTCAGACGATATTTTAGAAAGGCGAGCATCAAAAGACCATTTTCCGTCGATAACACCAGTTCCAAACATTACATTATGTTTGAAAGTGTTGAATGTTCCTGCAGCATTGTTTATTTCGCAATAAGGCTTAATAGAAGGTTTGATTGTTTGCATGTTAAGACTTCCTCCAAATGATGCAGCACCATTGCTAGATGTTCCTACACCTCTTTGAACTTGGATATTATCAATTGATGAGAAAAAGTCGGGCATGTTAACAAAAAATACGCCATGCGATTCAGGGTCATTGATAGGTATTCCGTTTACGGTAACATTTACTCGAGTTAAATCACTACCCCTAATGCGTAAGCTAGTGTACCCTACGCCAGCTCCAGCATCAGATGTTGCAACTACAGAAGGTGTGTGTGATAGCATAAAAGGCAGGTCTTGTCCTTGATTTTTGTATTCTATTTCTTTTAGAGTAATATTCTTAAATGTTGCAGGAGATTTATCAGGTAATCTTGTTGCAAATATATTTGTTTCGCCAAGCATTATTGGGCTTTTTTGTAAGTTTATATCAATCGAATAATTTTTATTGATTGTGTCATTTTTATCAATGTCTGCATCAATATATATATCTTGATAACCAATGTATGAACATTTAATTTTAATTTTTCCTGAAGGAATGTCTTTTAGTTTATATTTTCCATAATAATCAGACATTGAGCTTTTGGAAGATTTTGTAATAGAAACGGAAGCTCCGGGTAATGATTCTTTCGACTCATTATCTTTGACAAATCCAGAAATAGAGAATTGTGCTTTTGATGAATTAATGGCAAAAGCAAAAACCATTAAAATAATTAAAATTTTCTTCATGTTGTAAAAATTTTTTTAGTTAAACAATTAATTTTTACCAACAGGGGGATATAACGAATAACAATAAAAAACCTTTTCTCCCTACGCCAGAATTACCTGGATCAGGTTCATTGGGTATGATCTCAGCCCTTAATATTAAGGCACCCCTATTTGGAAATCTTTGGCAAAGGTATATTATTTTTTATTGGATGAATAAAAAAAGTTTTTTTTTATTAATTGGTGCGATAATAAGAAAATTGATAAAAAAGGAATGTATTATGAATAAAAACAATAAATCGAAACACATATAAAACAAAAAAAACAATAAATTTGCAAGATTTTTAATTTTAATGACAAATAAATGGAAATAGCAAAGACATACAATCCGAAGGAAATAGAAGAGAAATGGTATCAATTATGTTTAGAAAAAGGATATTTTAATTCAGAGCCAGATGATAGAGAACCTTTTACGATAGTGATTCCGCCACCGAATGTTACAGGAGTGTTACACATGGGTCACATGCTGAACAATACATTACAGGATGTAATTATTCGTCGAGCAAGAATGAAGGGAAAAAATGCATGCTGGGTGCCAGGAACAGATCATGCTTCTATAGCAACGGAGGCAAAAGTTGTAGGAAAATTGAAGGCAGATGGTTTGGATAAAAAAGATATGTCGAGGGATGAATTTTTAAATCATGCATGGGATTGGACTCATAAACATGGAGGAATAATTCTTGAACAATTAAAGAAATTAGGAGCTTCGTGTGATTGGAAAAGGACAAAGTTTACTATGGATGAAGACATGTCAGAGTCTGTTATAGATGTATTTATAGATCTTTACAATAAGGGTTATATATATAGGGGTGTTAGAATGGTGAATTGGGACCCAAAGGCATTAACTGCGTTATCTGATGAAGAGGTAATATATAAGCAAGTTAATTCAAAGCTTTATTATTTAAGATATAAGATTGATGGGATGGATGATGAATGGATAACAATAGCAACAACTCGTCCAGAAACAATATTAGGGGATACGGCTGTTTGTGTACATCCAGAAGATGATAGATACGCGTCAATGAAAGGTAAGAATATTTATGTTCCTTTGGTAAATAGGCTTATTCCTATTATATTTGATGAATATGTTGATAGAGAATTTGGGACAGGAGCTTTAAAGATTACACCTGCACATGATATTAACGACTATAATATTGGCTTAAAACATAATTTAAAGGTTATAGATATATTTAATGATAATGGTACATTAAATGAAAAAGCGGAACTATATATAGGAGAGGATAGGTTTGCAGTAAGGAAGAAAATTGTAAAAGAATTGGAAGAAAAAGGTTTCTTAGTCAAAATTGAGGATTTAACAAATAATGTGGGGTTTTCAGAAAGGACTGACGAAGTAATTGAACCAAAACTTTCAGTTCAGTGGTTCTGCAACATGTCAAAGTTAGCATCTCCAGCACTTGAAGTTGTAATGAATGATACTATTAAATTTCATCCAGCAAAGTTTAAAAATACTTATAAGCATTGGATGGAAAACATAAAAGATTGGTGTATTTCAAGACAATTATGGTGGGGACATCAAATACCTGCGTATTATTTGCCAGACGGAAGTTATGTTGTGGCAAAAAGTAAGGAAGAGGCATTGAATATTGCAAATAATAAATCTAATAATTTATACACAATAAATGATTTGCGCCAAGATGAAGACGTTTTAGATACATGGTTTTCATCATGGCTGTGGCCAATTTCAGTTTTTGATGGAATAAGGAATCCAAATAATGCAGATATTAATTACTATTATCCAACGGATACATTGGTTACGGCACCAGAGATATTGTTTTTCTGGGTTGCAAGAATGATAATGGCAGGTTTTGAGTATAAAAAATCTATTCCATTTAAAAATGTTTATTTAACAGGTATAGTTAGAGATAAGCAAGGCCGAAAGATGTCAAAATCGTTAGGAAATTCCCCAGAACCGATACAATTGATAGAGTAGTACGGAGCAGACGGAGTTAGAGTGGGAATGTTGCTATGTTCACCAGCAGGAAATGATTTATTATTTGATGAAGGTTTATGCGAACAAGGACGTAATTTTTCAAATAAAATATGGAATGCGTTCAGGCTTGTTAAATCTTGGGATGTGTCTGATAATATAGAACAACCAGAAATATGCAAAACATCAATAGAATGTTTTGAAAGCATATTAAATAAGAACATAAGTACAATAGAAGATAACTTTGAAAAATATAGAATTTCTGATGCATTAATGTCTATATATAAATTGGTGTGGGATGAATTTTGCGCTTGGTATTTAGAATTAACCAAGCCAGCTTATCAACAACCAATTGATAAGGCAACTTATGAAAAAACAATTTACTTTTTTGAGGAATTATTAAAATTACTTCATCCATTTATGCCATTTATAACAGAGGAACTTTGGGGTAATATTGGAGAAAGAGCGGAAAATGACTTGATCATGTTTGCAAAAGCAGAAGTTAGTGGAGATTACAAAAATGAAGTGATAGAACAATACGAGGAAATAAAGGAAATAGTTGTTGCAATAAGAAATTTAAGAAATGAGAAAAATATTCCGTTAAAGGAAAAGATTAAATTATTTATCAAATCGAATAACGATAGGAACAATACGCTAGATAGTATGCTAATAAAACTGTGTAATATTGAAACATTAGAATATAGCGAGCAAAAGATAGATAATTCATACTCAATAATAAATAGAGCTATAGAGCTATTTATACCTATTTCTGAGAATATCAATATTGAAGACGAAATAAAGAAATTAAAAATAGATCTAGAATATACTCAAGGATTTATTAACTCCGTTAGAAAGAAACTAAGCAATTCGAATTTTGTGGATAAAGCTCCTGAGAGCGTAATTAACGCAGAAAAGAAAAAAGAACAAGATGCTTTGGATAGAATTGAAGTTATAAAATCACAACTGGAAAGCTTTGGGAATTAAATTAGATATTGCAAATTTAAAATATATATTGAAATTGTAAATAATATTTACATTAAAAGAAATTTAATAAAAAAAATTATATATTTGCATTTAGATATTATTCTCTATTTATAAAAAAATAAAACGTTAAGGTTATTTTTTTATGGTTTAGTATGTTTAATTTAATATCTACAATAATTATTAGTTGTATTTTGTATTAATTTCACTTGAGATAAATTGTATATAATTATGCAATCTACACTTTTACAAATCAACTATTCAATTATAATTTAAATTGCTTAGTGGTTAAGTATTAATAAAAAAAATGGGTATTATTATGAGAAAAACATTTATAATTATTTCAATAATATTTGTGCTTGTGACTTCATTGGTTGCTCAAGACTTCATTACAACAAAAAATGGAGAAGAAATAAAAGCAAAAGTTTTAGAAATAACACAAACAGAAGTTAAATATAAAAGATTTGAAAACATAGATGGACCAATCTACACGGTAAATAAATCAGATTTGCTAATAATAAAATATGCAAATGGGGATATCGAAAAGATGAAACAATTAAATACAAATATTACAAATAACGAAAATACACCATCTAACTTAAATGTAAATTATTCACTCAACTTAAATGCGAAAGAAAACGATAATAATTTATGCAAAAATGCAATATCAGATTCCTATATTTTATACAATGGAAAGAATAGTGGAGCATTTTGGACTGGATTTGCAACTTTTATGATTGGACCTATTTTGGGACTTATTCCTGCTATTGCATGCTCATCAACTCCTCCAAAATATCATAATTTGCAAATTCCATATAATAAATTGGATAATCACGATTACGTTTATTGCTATAAAAATAATGCACAAAAAATAAAGAAAAAAAAAATATGGAAAGGATATGGAACTGGTTGTGCTGTTTTGTTAGGATTCCTTATCATTGCTTCCGCAAATCAATAAAACATACTACCCCATATGGAATAATCTAGCCAAGTAATAAATAAAAATTAACAATTTGAGAATGGAATGAAATGTGTGTGTGTGTTTTAATTCTTTCAGAACAAAAAAATGACATTTTATTTTGATTTGTTTAGAAGTTCTTCAAAATTAACAATTTGAATATTTAAGTAGTAAAATTCTATAATATTTTTGTAAGTGTAACCTTTTTTTGCCATAACCATTGCTCCTTCTTGGCAAAGCCCTACCCCATGCCCATATCCTTTTCCTGTGAATGTTAACGAATCATTTGAGGAGTTTTTTATTTCAAAAAATGTAGATTTTAGTTTATAATCGTTGCGAATGTCTTTTAATAAAATCTTTAAAGAATCATTTAAGAATATTTTTCTATTTTCTTGATAGAAAGGAATTAAAGAATCAATAAAAGGATCATCTACGAGATATTTTGTTTTTAAATATTTAAAAAAATCTTCTTTAGGAATTTTTTTTTCCCATTTAGAGTTTCTTTCAGATAAACAAAAAGAATCTTTAACTGCTCTTAGATATGGAATATAATCAGACCAAGCAGATTCAGAGTGTACAGTTTCACCGCCACAATTTGAATGAAATAGGGCATCAATTAGGTTATTGTTATTATCAACGATAACTTGGCCACTTGTTCCGATTGTAGCTTGTAATATATTTGAATTGTTGCATCTTCCTTTATAAACTTGACAATGTACTCTGTCACAAACTTGATATCCATCTTTTAAGTGTTTGTTAAGGAATGAAATTGAATATGTTCGGCAAATTATTGCTTGAACTTTATAATATTCAAGTTCAGCATTTATGCCACTTTCAGCTTCAACTACTCCTGCTACATATTTTTCAATGTTAACAATATTAATTAATTGTAATGAAGAATTAATAGGTAATATTTTAATGAAATCGTCGTAAACTCTAATTTGTTTATTGTTAGGAGCTATTTCAAATTCGATTTCGAAATATTTACGAAAACCTGTTGCTAATAAGTTTATTTCACCTTCAATTCTAAAAGATTTTTCTTTTGTAATAACGTCAATGTAATTTTCATTAATAGCAAACTTTACAGGAGAGAATGTCTCCAAGTCAATAAGTTTGTTTCCATCTTTATATATTGAATAGTTTCCAGCAAGAGGATTTAGAGCAAACTTTGTTATTTTATACTCTCCAAGAATATTAACAGATATATTTCTTGGAAAAAGATTCAAAGTTGATACAAATAGTATTGAAATAAACAAAAAGTGTCGTAATAAATTCATGTTCTATTTGCTAATTAAGTCAAATATCTTGGAAGCAACCAAGAATGAAGTTTCTCCATTTCCAAGTCTTAAGGAAAGTTTATCGTAATCTTCGATAATGTTTTGCCGATGCTGTTTATCGTTTAATATTTTAGAAAGTTCTTGTTTAATATTAGTATGATTCATTTCGTTTTGAATTAATTCTTTAACAACATTTTTGTGCATAATAATGTTTACTAACGATATAAAATTTAACTTAATTAGTTTTTTTGCAATAATGTAAGAAATGAATAATCCTTTGTAACAGACAATTTGAGGTATTTTCAGAAGAGCCGTTTCAAGAGTGGCTGTTCCAGATGTAACAATAGCAGCTGATGATGATAATAGCAAATCGTAAGTTTGATTGTAAACGATGCTAATTTGAATATTGTTAATGTTTTCAAGGTATAATTCATTGTTTATAGAACTTGTTGCAGCAATAACAAATTGGTAATTAGGAAAATATTGTACTACTTTCTGCATTTGAGGCAGCATGTTTTCGATTTCTTGTTTTCTGCTTCCAGGTAGAATTGCAATAATTTCTTTTTTTGTTAGGTTGTTGTTTTTTATGAAAATATCTTTTCCTTTAAAATTGTTTTTTTTATTATTAATTAATTCGATAAGAGGGTTTCCATAATATTCTACGTCATAGTTGTAATTAGAATAAAACTCTTTTTCAAAAGGAAGAATTACAAACATTTTATCAATGTATTTTTTGATAGTTTTGACTCTAGATTTATGCCAAGCCCAAACTTGAGGAGATATATAATAAACTGTTTTAAAGTTGTTTTGTTTACAAAATTTAGATAATTTGAGGTTGAATCCTGGATAATCAATAAAAATAATTACATCTGGGTTAAAATTTATAATTTGTTTTTTTATTATTTTGAAATTATGTATTATTTTATTTATGTTTAAAATAACTTCAATGAATCCCATGAAAGCGAGCTCTTTATAGTGTTTTAATATTTTACAGTTTTCGGCTTGCATTAGCTCCCCACCCCATCCTACAATTTCAGAGTTTGTATCTATTTTATTAATGTTTTTAATTAAATTAGAAGCATGTAAATCTCCTGAAGGTTCGCCTGCTACAATAAAATATTTCATTAGTTTATATTAAGTTTTGGAATATAAAAAAGATAATTACATACATAAATGTTACAGCTAATATGCCTTTTCCTACTTTGTCTAATTTTTTATTTATCATATAATATCTAAAAGTTAGGATATTCATAACTATACTAAGAGCATAGATTGTAGAATCTTGAAGATAATACAAATCGTAAGTTCGACTTGGCTTAAAAAGCAAGTTTATGTAGCTTAATAAAAAGAAAGAAATTATGGGCAATAGTAATCCCATAACAATTCCTAAAACCATAGAATCTTTAAGTAAAAGCTTCTTTAATTTAATAAAAACATTGTTATTAGACTCCTCTTCTAATTTAGAATTATTGTCTAATACTTCTTTTTTGTCTTTTAAGTCTTCAAATCCCATTTTTTTATCATATTTATTGATTCGTAGCAAGTTAAATCTAATTGGATTGGGACAATAGAAATGTATGCGTTCTTTAAAGCATGCTCATCAGTGTCATTTCCTTCGTCTAAATTAATAAACTCTCCAAGCATCCAATAATATGGTCGTTTATAAGGGTCGTATCTTTCTTCAAATGTTTCGACCCAATATGCTTTAGATTGGCGAACGACTTTTATTCCTTTTATTTTGCCTTTAGGTATGTTTACATTAAGACATGTTCTTTCCTTCAAGCCATTTGTAAGTACATTTTTAATTATTTTTACAATATATTCTTTAGCTAAATCAAAATTAGCATCTTCGGCAAAATCAAGTAATGAAAAGCCAATTGCAGGGACATTTGCCATTGCAGCTTCAATGGCGGCAGCCATAGTTCCAGAATACAAAAGATTAACAGAAGAGTTAGATCCATGATTTATTCCAGAAATACATAAATCAGGATGAGTTCTTTTGTAAATAGTGTCAAAAGCTAATTTAATGCAATCAACAGGGGTTCCAGAACAGCTATATTCTGCATAAAATTTATCTTTTTGAATTAATTGGAATTTTATAGGATTGTTTATGGTTACAGCATGTCCCATGCCTGATTGCGGTTTATTTGGAGCAAAAACTACAACATCAGCAAAATCTTTAACAAATTCGATTAAACGTCTAATTCCTTTTGCATTAATACCATCATCATTTGTAATTAGGATCTTCGGTCTTTTGTTCATTATTATTATTATTTAAATCAGCGATATTATCAATGTTTATAAGTCCTCCAGATATAATAAACTTGGTTACATTAACAGGAGGAATATTTAATAAAGTTATATTGTCAATAGATGTGATAAATAAATTTCCAGTAAATCCAAATGAATGAGGAAGGTACACTGCTATTTTATTTTCACTTACTCCAAGAACGGCGAGATTTTTTTGAGTAATAAATCCTAATTTGTATAGTTCTTCATTTTTGTTTAACCTTACAAGCACAGGTTGATTAAACTTTTTCTTTTGCCCAACAATTCCAGTCAATATTTCTTTCGAAGAGTTATATATTATGTTTATAATTGGGGCTTTTTTTATTAAATCTTCAAAGAAGCTAGAAAATGATTCTGTAAATAATTTTTTTCCAATATAGCCAATTAAAGTAACACCAGAAATAATAACAATAATACCAAGCCCTGGAATATCAAAGGGTAATAAAGCATCAATAAAGATAAACATTCTATAGATAAGGTATCCAGTTATTGTTATTGGAGCAAGAAATAACAATCCTTGCAAGAAATAATTGAATATAAACTTTAGTAATCTTCGCATAATTTTAAAAAATTATTCTTTTGCAAAGATAATTTTTAAATTATAATTATTAATGTTATTCGACATAATATAAATGCTTAAAGAGAAATAAAACATTAAAAATAATAAAATTGACAAGAAAAAGATCTTGCAATTAATGTTAAATTAAAAAAAAACGCATTAGATAAATAATTCATTATATCTTTGTGCTAAAGGAACACTTATGGGAACAGTTGATATTTTTATAACATGCGAAATAGATCAGCTTAGGCCAACAATTGGTTTGGGTATGATTAGTATTTTGGAAAAATTAAATTTACGTGTTAATATTCCAAAGAATCAATTATGCTGTGGCAAGACGGCATTTGTTAGTGGATGTTGGGATGATGCAAAAAAATTAGGAGAAAGGTTTATTAAAGCTTATCCAGATAATAGGAAGATTATTTGTCCAAGTGCAAGTTGCGTTAGTTTTGTTAAAAAGCATTATTCTGAATTGTTTTTAAATACGGCATTGCATAATGAGTTTAAGTTAATCCAAAGAAACTTACACGATTTAACGGATTTCATGGTTAATGTGCAAAGTGTATCCGACATGAATGTTAATTTTAATTATAAATTGGCATATTATGAATCATGCAAGGCTAGAGAATATGGCTTAAAAAATGAGCCAATAACACTTTTGAAAAATATAAAGGGAGCTGAGTTTATAGATTTAAATCAAGATGAATGTTGTGGAAGTGGAGGAATGCTTAATTTTATTCACCCAGATATTACTGAATCAATGACTTATTTTAAATTAAATGAGGCAATAAAAAAAAATGTTGAATATATAGTAACAACAGAAAGTAGCTGTTTGATTAATTTAGATAATTATATAAAGAAGAATAATTTAAAAATAAAAGCAGTGCATATTGCTGAAATTTTAGGTGAACAAATAAAATGAGATGGAAAATAATAAATATTCAACACTTCAAGAATTAATTGAAAATAAGATAAAAGACATCAACTTTAAGAATGAACCTCATTTACTATACGAGCCAGCAAGATATTCTATGTCAAATGGGGGTAAAAGAATAAGACCTCTTCTAACATTAATTGCAAATGATTTGTTTAATGGTAAGGTAGAAGATGCTATAGATGTAGCAATAGGAATAGAAATATTTCATAATTTCACGTTAGTGCATGATGATATTATGGACTCTGCACCAATGAGACGTGGGCGTCCAACTGTGTATAAAAAATGGAATACAAATATAGCTTTGCTGTCAGGAGATGTAATGTTTGGTAAGGCATATGAATATATATCAAAAGTTAATTCATCTAAGCTTGTTAATGTGTTAAATTCGTTTACACAGGGAGCCATAAAGGTTTGTGAAGGACAACAATATGATATGGATTTTGAAAGCACAACATTTGTAAGTATTGATGAATACAAAAAAATGATATCATTGAAAACAGGGGCTTTAATAGCTACAGCACTACAAATAGGATGCATTATTGGAAGTAGCTCAATAGAAGATAGCATAAATATATACAAATTTGGAGAAAATATAGGAATAGCTTTTCAACTTCAAGATGATTTATTAGATACATACAGCAACCCAGATAAATTTGGAAAAATAACAGGTGGAGATATAATTAGCAAAAAGAAAACTTTTTTATATTCAAAATCAATTGAACTTGCAGATGAAAATATGAAAAAGCAAATTGTTAATATGTATAATGATGATACTATTAATAATTCAGATAAGGTTAAAAATATTATAAAAAAATATAATGAACTAAATATAAAAAGTATAACAGAGGAGGAAATAAAAAAGTATTATGAAGAAGGCTTGAATTATCTAAAAAAATTAAAAGTTGAATATAATAAGAGAAAAGCTCTAGAAGAATATGTTGAAAACTTAATAGTAAGAGAAATATAAAATGCATAAAATCAATGTATCAACCATTAATTATCTAAATAGTACTCCTTTTAATTATGGTTTGAATAACTCAGCAATAATTGAAAAAATTGCATTGCAAGAAAACACACCAAACGATTGTGCAAATCTATTAAAAGAAGAAAAAGTTAATATAGGTTTAGCTCCTATAGCAATAATTCCTCATTTGAAAAAAGCTTTTATAATTTCAGATTACTGCATTGGTTGCTATGGAGCTGTAAAAAGTGTATGTATTTATTCCAATGTAAAAATACAATATGTAAAAAAAATATACACAGACAATCACTCTATAACATCTGTATTTTTAGCAAAAATACTTTCTGCTTTTTACTGGCAAATAAAACCTGAATGGATTAACATTGAGCTAAATAATCTTAAAGAAATAAAATCTAAGCATGAAACAATACTGGCAATTGGAGATAAAACGTTTTATTATGAAAAAGAGTATTTATATTGCTATGATTTAGGGGAAGTTTGGCTAGATTTTACATCACTGCCTTTTGTTTTTGCTTGTTGGATTTCAAATACAGAATTGGATGAGAGTTTTATTCAAGAGTTTAATACTTCTCTATTATATGGTTTAAAAAGAAAACCAGAATCATTGGAGCATAAAGATATAAAAAGCCTAAAAATAGATAAACAAACTGCTCTAAACTATATCACTAATAACATTAGTTATGAATTCAACTCTGACAAGCAAAAGGCTTTAAAAACATATTTTGATTATTTGTATAAATACCAACATAGGTAAAAAAAAAAGCTGTCAAGAAAAATATTCTTGACAGCTTTATATAGATAGATTGTATGTGTGTTTTTATATTAAACTATACGAAGAAAGTCTCTCCACTATTTAATAAATCATCAACACATTTTATGTTAGAATTTTCTCTACCTTTTTCAATTTGAAGATCTACTAAATCATCATACGTTGGATACATAGCGGAACGAATAACTCCTAATGCAACAGGAAAATGAGGTGCTTGCATTTTTGCTAACATAAGATGAATCCCTGGATCTTGTTGGTATTGGTCATGAACTAATAGATCATTTTCAGTAATACCATTTTCACCAAGTTGTACAACTTCTAAGCGAGTGCCATTTATACGGATACCCTTATCTTTGTTTTTCCCAAAAATCATAGGTTCTCCATTTTTAAGAGTCAATTGAAAATCTTCCCTCATATCTTTAGCCGTAATAGTTTCATGAGCACCATCATTGAAAATTACACAATTTTGTAAAATTTCAACAACAGATGTTCCATCATGCTTAGCAGCTTCAAACATAACATCGATCATCATCTTAGGGTTGGTATCAACTGCTCTTGCAAAGAAAGTCCCTTGAGCACCAAGAACAAGTTCACCAGTATTAAAAGGATGTTCTATTGTTCCTTGCGGAGATGTTTTTGTAATAGATCCCATAGGAGTTGTCGGAGAATACTGTCCTTTAGTTAATCCATAAATTTGGTTATTAAAAAGAAGAATATTAACATCAATATTTCTCCTAATAATGTGAATAAAATGATTTCCACCTATTGCCATAGAGTCCCCATCACCAGTTGCAACCCATACACTAAGTTTAGGATTTGCAACCTTTACTCCAGTAGCAATAGCAGCAGCTCGTCCATGAATACCATGTATACCATAAGTATTAACATAATAAGGAAATCTAGAAGAGCAACCTATTCCAGAAACAAAACAAAAGTTTTCTTTTTTATAACCTATTTTAGGAAATACATTTTCAATTGAATGTAAAACAGCATGAGCACCACAACCTGAGCACCATTTTACCATTTGGTCACTTACGAAGTCTTCTTTACGTAATTCAACCGTTGATCTTTCAATAGCCATTTTTTTTAACCCTCCAAAGTTTTAATAAAACAATCAGATAATTCGCTTATAGTAAAAGGTAATGCTTGTACTTTATTATATTGTAAGTATTTAAAATCAGGATATGTCATTCTAAGATATCCTACAAATTGTCCACTATTTAATTCACATACAATAATTTTTTTAAATCGCCCAAACACTTCTTCTGTATTTTTAGGTAATGGCATAATATGTTTGAAATGAGCATGACTAACCTTTATGCCTTTTTCTTTTAATTTATTAATAGCAGAAAATATAGTTCCATACGTGCTTCCCCAACTAACAACAAGTAGTTCTCCAGATTGTTCTCCATAAACTTCTTGTTCTGGAATATAGTTTGCTACACGCATAACTTTTTCCATTCTAATTTTAATCATTAATTCATGATTAATAGGGTCTGTAGTAATATTTCCTGTAATATTTTCTTTTTCAAGCCCCCCCACTCTATGTCTTAAACCTTCAGTTCCAGGCAAAGCCCATTTTCTTGCAAGAGTTTCTTCATTTCGCCTAAAAGGCATAAAATCTGGATCATTAGCCTCTGCTAAAGGAGGTTTTATAGGATCTAAGTCAGCAACTTTTGGTATTTTAAATAACTCTGAACCAAAGCCAATGTATCCTTCAGTTAATAATATAACAGGAGTCATGTGTTCCATTGCTAATTTAGCAGCTTCATAAGCTTTATAAAAACAATCAGCAGGTGTTGCAGCTGCAGTAACAATAACAGGACATTCTCCATTTCGTCCATATAATACTTGCAATAAATCAGATTGTTCAGATTTAGTAGGTAATCCAGTTGAAGGTCCCGCTCTCTGTACATCAACAATAACTATTGGTAATTCAGTCATAACAGCTAATCCAATTGCTTCACTTTTCAAAGATAATCCTGGTCCCGATGTTGTTGTTATTGCTAAGGAACCAGTATATGCAGCACCAATAGTAGAACAAATTCCAGCAATTTCATCTTCAGCTTGAAGAACTCTAGCTCCTAAAGATTTATGTTTTGCTAATTCCATTAAAATCTCTGTTGCTGGAGTTATAGGATATGATCCTAAGTATAAAGGTCGCCCAGATTTTTCTGATGCAGCAAGAAATCCCCATGCTGTAGCAACATTTCCTGTAATGTTTCTATATTTTCCTTTTTCAATATTAGCTTGAGGAATGGAAAAAGTAGAAGATATAGCTTCAATAGTATCAGCAAAATTATATCCTGCTGTTAAAACATTAGTATTTGCTTCAACAACAAGAGGTTTCTTTTTAAATTTTGTTTGGAAAAATTTTATAGTGTTATCTAATTCAATATTAAAAAGATAGAAAACCATACCAAGAGCAAACATGTTTCTGGTTTTTTCTACTGTTTTATTATCAAGATTCAAACTTTGAACAGCAGCCTTAGTGAGAGATGTGATAGGTGCTTTTATAACATTATATTGCAAAAGACTATCATCTTCAAGAGGGTTAGATGCATAACCTGATTTTGCAAATACTTTTTCATTAAATGCATCTGCATCCACAATTAAAGTGCCTCCTTTTTTAATCCATTGCATGTTCGCTTTTAGCGAAGCAGGGTTTAGAGCCACAATTAAGTCACAAAGATCTCCTGTTGAATAGATTTTGTTTTTACTAATATGAACTTGAAATCCGGAAACTCCGGCTACTGTATTGTGCGGTGCTCTAATTTCCGCAGGGAAATCAGGAAATGTAACAATGTCATTTCCAGATAGAGCTGCTGAGTCAGAAAAAAGTGTTCCTGCAAGTTGCATTCCGTCACCAGAATCACCAACAAATTTAACAACAACACTCTCTAATTCAACAATTTGATTAGTTTTACCCATAACTTATATTGATTTAGTTTAATAAAGTCATATATGAAATTTTGGGCAAATTTACTGCTTTTTTATTATGTTTATTTTTTTTTAAAGTATTTTTAAAAAAAAGAATTTATTTCATGAAATAAGAGTGAAAATGAGTGATATTTTGATAAGGAAGTTTTATTTTATAAATTTTCTTTTTATTCTATCAGATATATCATTTTTGTTTATTAATTCAGCTAAATAAACCCCATTGGCAAGGTATGCTATGTTTTCAACTTCGTTATTAATATTTTGTAATAAAACCAAGTTTCCATTAGAATCATATATTTTTAAAACGTAAGATTTTTCGAAATCAACAATAACATATATATTATCTTTGCTATAATACATTTGAGGTAAATTGTTGTTTTTAATAATATTATTATTTGTTGACTTACAAAATATAGTTCTTTCAAAAGTTTTATTGTAATTTTGATCAAACTCTTTTAATCTATAATATGCGTATTTATAAAAACCATCATCAACATAATAATTATTAATCAAATCATTTTGATTTGTATTATAGAATTCTTGTAATAATTTATAAGTTAATCCGTCTGAACTTTTTTCTAAACTAAGCATATTTGAATTATTATCAGAAATCAAACTCCAAGTTATAAGATTACTATTAGATATATTACAATCAAAATTAATAAATTTCAACATAAGAGGAGCTTCAGGCGTATATGGAGTCCATTTAGAAAAGCTGTTAATACTATCTATATATATGGTATTAAAAATAGCACTAGCAGAATCAACTTTAACTAATACATAATTAGTATATGGAGGAACAGCTCTATACAAATCTAATTTTGTTTTCTCCATTGTTGATACTTCATTATCAAAAAATTTATACTGCATAGCCATATTTAAACCCACATTATTTAGAGGACTTATTAAAAAATATCTTAATCCAGAAGTATCAATAAGATCTCCACCCATTTGGAACTTATGTCCACGTCTGATGTATGTACTATCTGGTAATGTAGTAGATGTTTTTAAAGTCAATCCTAATCCCCTAATATTTGAGTATGTTGTATTAAGCCCATTTAATCTAATAAATGTTTCTAAATAACCATCTCCGCCAGAAAAATCGGAAATTTGATTGTAATTTCTTTCATTAAATATGTAGCCTGTAGAGTCTAATTTTATTATACCATTATTAAGTTTTATATTTCCTTTAGTCATGAATAATGTGTCAATTAAATATATTGAATCAATATCCATTGTTAAAGTTTTAGTTGAGTCTGATTTTTTCAAATCAATTTGATGAAAATAAGATGGAGCAAATTTATTTTTTAAAGTACTATTATTTGAAGAGGAGAATATAAATTTAGATTTAGAATACTTAACCCAACCAGTACCTATTATTAGACTTTTTTGTATATCTGTATATTGATTTCCCATAAAAACAGTTCCGTTGTTTAATAACATATCACTTGTTATTTTTAAGTTTGGTTGTATATATGTTGTATATTGGGTATCTACATTTTGAATTACTAATGAATCAAATTTTTCAAAATAAGAAGTTGTAGTAAGAATTAAAATATCATCAATACATAAGCCAGGAGAACATAATGTACCTTCATCGGCCCATTGTCCATCACCTTTAAATCCAAATTTTAATGTAATAGGAGCGCCACAATACTTTGTTAAATCTAATGGATATTGCTTTGTCCAGTCAATAGTAGAATGCATATAATTTAATATAGTATCACTATTCACCATAACAAATCCATAATCTCCTGTATAAACGCCAGGCTTTGGGGCTGAGCCTCCACACTTCCATTGAAATTCTAAAAAAGCACAAGGATAGTTTGTTAGATCAATAACTTTTTCTGTTCTACCATTACATACAGGATCCCAAGGGTAATCATACCACCATTTTTGTCCTCCTATAAAATCCATAACACCAATATTATAAGTTCCAGAATAAGGCGAACCTCTCATCCATGCCCATTGTAATCTTGCATTATTAGAATAACTTGTATTTTCAAGATGCCAGCCAATTGTGTCATTTGCATTTTCAAAGTCTGAGAAAAATATAGTATCAGCAGGTGCCTTAAACATAAAATTATCTGATGTTCCATTCATTATAACTTTACTTTGATTTGCCTCAAGGGTTCCATTATCATTTATAAAGTTTCCTGTGAATTCTAAAATGGAGTTATTTTTCAATCCCAATTTACTATTTTCATCCAAAATAATAGATGAAGGTAAACTAAGGTAAGTTTGAGCTGTTTTACCAATAATTATGGAATCCATTCCAGTTTTTTCCCAAATAAAGTTATTAGTAACAATAAAAGAGTCCATTTTAGCAGCATTAAAACCATTAATTCTAAGCTCTCCACTTTTTATTAATTTAAAGTTAAAGAAAGCTAATTTTCCGCTAACATAAACACCTCTCAATACGTTTGTTCTATATAATATTGTGCTTGAATCAGCGTTAAATGTTCCTCCATTTTTAAAAATATTTGTATTAAAAAATCTATGAATATATCTACCCATATTAACAATACCACTATTAATCGTAAGCGAACTAGATACACTTATAGGGGTTAATAAAGAGAGGTTTGCATCACCAGTTTTACTAATTATAAAGTCCCTTAAATCTAACCTTGTTAGTTTTGCATAAACCAAAATATTATCAATACACAATCCAGGTTTACGTGTTGTTGGTGCTAGAAACTGCCTAAATCTAATTACATTATTATCAATATTACAAAATTGAGATATATCAAGATTTCCAGATGATTGCCATGTATTATTATCATTTAAATGGTCCTTCATTATATAATGATTTATAAAAAACGAGCCATAGTTTCCATCGTTATATCTTGTGTTATTTTTCCAATTAAAACTAATATAAGCAGAGTCATACATTGTCAAATCAAGCGTTGTAAGCATATCTATATATGTTTTATCGCAATTATCACATAAATCATAAGGAACATTATTAAATAAATTATATATTGTTGCAAATTTATCTCCAGAACAAGCAGTATCAGCACCTGCGCCATCATTATGAACTCTCCATTCCGAATGGTTAGGAACACTTTGTAGAGTCCATTCACTTACGTCCGTTTCAAAATCTTCAGAATATATGGGGACAGAGTTATAATAAGTGTTTCTAGCATAAATTTCAGCTGATTTATTTCCTTTAAATTCTACGCTTCCTACAACGGAGTTAGAATTATATCTAATAAAACTTCCATATATTTTTAAAACGTTTGTAGAACTTAAAGTAATTCTTCCATTATTAGTCAAAATTAAAGAATTGCACATAGAATTGGCACAAGAAGATATTATATTTGGAGCTACTAACCAGTTTGGAGTATTTTGAATAATTACACAAGTATTGCTATCAGGGACACCTATTGGAATCCAATTATTTGGGTTACACCAATCTTTATCCACATTTCCTTCAGCAACTGTTCTCCACTGAAAGCATCTATAATTTGCATCAACCCCTGCTGTCCAATATCCAAAAATTTCTTTTGGGTCTGTTCTATTAAAAGTAATAGTGCGTGCGGTTGTATCTATAATACCATCCAATACCCAAGTGAAGTCATATTTTAATTGAGCCCCAATATAATTAGGGAAAGAGTCTTGATATACTTCTTGTTTACTAAACTTAAATTTAAAATCAACGTCTATAGTGTTTATATTTTCATATTCTGTTTTCCAATATTTTTTCAGAGAACATATATCATAAGAGTGATTTGGTTCATAATCGTTCACACATTTAATGAATAACTGCCCATTACCATTTACAAATGTTATTGAGTTAATATCAACCTCCATAGGTGTATATACCGTATCTGTTCCTATAGGAAATAAGATATTTTCAGCCTTATTATATTCTTTTAATATTGTACTTTTTTGAGTAAGAATAATTCTAGACTCTATGTCATCATAAGTTATGGTTCCATTAACACCCATAGTAAGCATATTATCATTAAGGTTTAATGTAGTATTTAGGTTTAAATTGTCAAAAACTTTTATATTACTTTCTGCTATTTTCGCTCCACCTTTTAGCATTAAATTGCCATAATCTATGCCACTTACTGTTTGTACTCCTAATGATTGATATATAACTAAAGAGGTTGTGTCTAAAACAACTGTTTTAAAACCAGTTGGGAAAGTAATATTTTTATCTATTGTTTCATTTCCTAAAGTCATTACAGCATTTGGCTTTACATATAGCACTGCATTTGAGTAACCAAATATTTTAGATGTATCAAAAACTAAAGTATCAGAACAAATGACATTAAGCGTATCTAAAATATTTACATCACCCGTAAGAATTTTATTACCTGTTCCTTCTAATCGTAACACAGAGTAATCAGCAGGAATAATAGTTTGATTAATATTACCAAGATATCGGACAAATTGGTATCTTGTTTCCATATTGCTAATTGTGTTCTGATTAATTGCTCCGTATAAATATAAAATATGCTTGTTAGTCCCAGTTAAAGAACTTGCTACATATGATATTTCTCCTGTCCCTGTTAAATCACCATAAACAAATAAAGATCTATTATTTCCTACAAATCTTGCGACACCATTATTTACAAGATTTTTACATTTACACTGAGTATTACTGTTTATGGTGATAGTGTGAGCAGGTAATATTTCAGCATTTATTGTTGACGCATTTGGAGTTCCAGAACCTCCATTTTGCCAAATTGCACCATTCCATCTTTCCCAACAGTTTTGATCTGCCCAATTTCCACTTTGACGAGAACGTAAATCACCAACTGATTGAGAAAAAGAATTTAATGAAAAAAATAAAATAATTACAAAAAAAAGAATATTTTCTAAATGTTTTAGATAAAATCTATATTTTTTTTCTTTAATCAACATATAAAATAATTAACTAATAATTAATTAATAATGTTTACCTCAATATGCAAAAATAATATTATTTTTTTCATAAAGCAACATTATTTGATTATTTTTTACAAAAATAATCAATTATTTAATAATAAACCTAAATACAAGAATACAAAAAGAATAATTTTTGCGTTTTCATATTACTTTTAGTATACAATTTTCAAAATTTAAGAAATATCCGTATAAAAAGAATCAAATTAAGTTAGCAAGAAAAAATGATATGATAGACGAATTTTTTTTTTTTGACTAACGTTATTTTTTTATAATTACCTTTGTTTTAAAATGCAGAAAAAATGTTTTATGTACTTTATATATTCCTTCATAATTAATTATAAATAAAGCTATACTTGTTAATAACAATTTTAAATATTATTAGAAATGATTACTCAACGTGAACTATTTTTTAAACACGTAGCACAAACGTCAGAAAGTCCACTTACATTAGAAATAGATAGAGCTGAAGGTATTTATTTATACTCAAAAGAAAAAAAATACATTGATTTTATATCTGGGATTTCTGTTAGTAATGTAGGACATAGACATCCAGATGTTGTAAAAGCAATAAAAGAACAATTAGATAAATATATGCATTTAATTGTGTATGGAGAATACATCCAATATCCTCAAGTTAAATTAGCTCACAAACTTTCAGAATTGTTACCACAATCATTATCTTCTGTTTATTTTGTAAACTCGGGAAGTGAAGCAAATGAAGGAGCTTTAAAACTTGCCAAACGATTTACAGGGCGTACAGAGATAATCGCATTTATAAATTCTTATCACGGAAGTACACATGGAGCTTTAAGTGTTATGGGAGATGAATATTTTAAATCTAATTTCAGACCATTACTACCTAATGTTAATTTTATAAGATATAACCATTTTGATGATTTAAATGTTATAACTAAAAAAACCGCTTGTGTTATATTTGAACCAATACAAGCAGAAGCTGGCGTTATTGTTCCAAATAATGATTACGTTGTTGCATTGTCAAATAGGTGTAAACAAATGGAGACTTTGCTTATTTGTGATGAAGTACAAACTGGAATGGGACGCACAGGAAAATTATGGGGATTTGAAAATTATAATATAGTTCCAGATATTATTACTTTAGCCAAAGGTTTAGGCGGGGGGTTACCTTTAGGAGCATTTATTTCATCAAAAGAAGTAATGGATAGTTTGAAAGACAATCCTTTTCTTGGTCATATAACAACGTTTGGAGGCAATCCTGTGTGTTGTGCTTCTGCTTTAGCAACTTTAAATATAATTACGCAGCAATCCCTTATAGATAACGTCAATCTTATTTCAGAATTAATATTAAAAACATTAAAGCACAATAAAATTATCAACTTAAGAGGCAAAGGATTACTTATTGCTGTTGAGTTTGAAACTTCCGAAATATGCAGAAACGTAATAAAACATTGTCTTGAAGATGGATTAATTACGGATTGGTTTCTTTTTGCTGACAATTGTATGAGAATAGCACCTCCTTCAATAATAAAAGAACATGAAGCTATGGAAGCTTGCAAAATTATACTGAAAAATATTGATTCTGCTTTATAATGTAATACATTAAAAAGCATTAAAAAAAACATAGAAGTTAATAGAATGTTTTTTAGCAAATAATTATTTGAATATTTAATTTTCTAAAAAAAGACATAAATAAAAAAAGTATCATACTTTTGTATTTTCTAAAAAAGAACTTGAAATTTCAAAAAACATAGACATATATTATTTTATTGCTTTTCTAACTATATAATAAAACAAATAAATAATATTATAAATAATGACTACAGCTATCATAATATCAATTTGCTCTTTATTACTTCTCGGTTATTTATTTGACCTAACTTCAGCAAAAACAAAAATTCCTTCTGTAATACTTCTTTTGCTTTTAGGATGGACTGTTAGGCAATCAGTTATGTTTTTTCACATCCAATTACCTGACTTTTCTGACATATTACCGCTATTAGGGACTTTAGGGCTTATTCTTATTGTACTTGAGGGCTCTTTGGAACTTAAAGTTAGTAAATCAAAATTTGGAATAATAAGAAAATCATTTATTGGTGCATTATTACCTATGTTTGCATTAGGTTTTTTATTAGCTTATTTATTCCATTATATTGGAGGATATTCTTAAAAAAATAGTTTACTAAATGCAATTCCATTTTGTATAATAAGTAGTGCTATTGCTATTCCTAGTGCAAGAAATCTAACATTATACGATAGAGAATTTATAATTTATGAAAGTAGCTTATCTGATATTTTTGGAATATTATTTTTCAACTTTATAGCTTTAAATGAAGTTATTGATTATAATGCATTTGGAGAATTTGGATTGCAATTAGTTATTATTATTATAATTTCTTTTGTTTTTACAATAGGTCTTTCTTTTTTATTAAGTTTAATAAAACATCATATTAAGTTTATTCCCATCATTATTCTCGTAATATTAATTTACGCCGTTTCAAAAGCTTTTCATCTCCCTGCTCTTATTTTTATTATTGTATTTGGTCTTTTTATTGGAAACGTTTCTGATTTAAAACGTTTTAGTTGGACAAAAAAATTTCGAATAGATGAATTAAATAAAGAAGTTATACGATTTAGAGAAATTACAATTGAAGCAACATTTTTAGTAAGAGTATTATTTTTTCTTTTATTCGGGTATCTTATTGAAACGTCAGAAGTATTAAATATAGGGACTCTTGCTTGGTCACTTGGAATTGTTTTTACTATTTTTATATTTCGTTTAATTCAATTAAAATTATCAAAACTGCCTATAAAACCTTTACTTTTTGTTGCTCCAAGAGGTCTTATAACAATTCTATTATTTCTTTCTATTGATCAATCTCAATCAATTTCAATTGTTAACAGATCTGTTATTATTCAAGTTATTATTATAACTGCATTTGTTATGATGATTGGCCTAATGACAACAAAACAAACAAAAGATAATCCTAATGATATAATTACAGAGCCAAACATTAATATTGATCTTACACCTAATGTTACTTTTGAAAACATTCATAATAATATTTCTAATGAAATCATTATTGATAATAATGAATTATAGAATAATCTTTAAAAGATTTTTGTTTATCTCAAGAAAAGTTATATTATTAGGTTTTTATAATATTAAAACTTCAAGTATATTGCATTATATTAAAGGATAAAAATTAAAAAATTGAGACCGTTGCAAGGCTAAATTTTGATGAATTAATAGCAAAATCTAAAAAATTAGTGAGATTTAATAACGAAATTATTAAATCATACTTTTTTGTAGTGGTCTCAGATTATTAAATTAACCCAGATTGTCCATTAGAGAAACGCCCTAAATATTTTTGAAATTTTCTAAAGGTGTCCATTAGAAAATTTGCAATGTAAATAGTTATAAATTACAATTAATGCTTTAATTTTAATTTAATTAATATTTAAAAATTTGTTTTATATAGAAATTAAATTTATGGATGAATATATAACAGCATGGGGTGGTTTAACCATTTTAAAAAAAAACAATCAATTTTATCATATTGTGCTATTTTATTTAATATACTGATAATTAAAGCGCAAGATGCTTATTCTTTAAAATAACAAAAAACAAATATGATTTAATTTTGACCAGTTAATCATTTGATTATAAGGATGAAATGAGGTTTTGATGTTGATTGAGTGGAGTTAAGAGTGAGGTTAAAGTGCTCTATATGTGCTCTATATGTGCTCTATATGAACTGTATATGTGCTTTATATGTGCTCTATATCAAAAATTGATTTTGATTAAATCAAAAAGAGTTATTTGCTCATTTTATTTAAAATATATTATTAACCAAAAAGAAAAACTTACTTTTTTATTGATTATAAAAATTAGAATTTACCAATAATTTAGAACAAGCAAATTGATATTAAAAAAATTTTAATGGACAATTTGGGTTTATTTTTTATCAATGTTGTTCTGTAAAAGAATATAGATGTTTGGATATTGTCGTTTGTTTATTTATTTTTTAATAAACTTAGTGAAGTTATTATCTGTTTTTATGAAATATACTCCTTTGTCAAGATTATTTATGTTTACTTCAAATTTATTGTTATTTGTTTTTACTTGTTCAGAATATATTTCTTTTCCTAAAACATTATATATTGTATATGTTTGAGAAGAGTTTTTACTATTTATTTCTATTGTTATATTTTTTGTTGCAGGATTTGGAAACACTTTAAGGCTGTTATTATTAGATATTTCTTCTAATATTACTAATGGAACACCAACTTGTTTAGATATATAATGCAGAGTTATAAGTTCTGCCCAGTTGGATATATTGTCATTTTTGTTATCATAATAGCAAACGAGATTTCCAGAACTTTTTTGCCACTGAGAGTTAATCCACATTTCAGCGCTTCCTGTTAAACAATTATTATTATCATCAAAAGTGTATGTGTATCTGTCATAATTTTGCCATATAGAGTCTTCGAAAAGTTCAGACATTTCAATTGTTTGATTGTTTTTATCATCATAAGAGAACGTCAGTCTGTAATAATTGGTCCAAGAAGAGTCTTTAAATGTTTCAAAAAGAGAGCTTATTATGTTATTGTTCATATCATAAGTAGAAGTGCCCCTGTTTTTAGTTTTCCAATTAGAGTTCACCCAGGATTCCGAAAATGTTATTGTTTTATTATTTATAGTATCGTAATCATATGTTATTCTTGATGAGTTAACCCAAATTGAATCTGTCCAATTTTCATAAAGTTCATTTGTTATTTTGTTTTCCTCATTGTAAATGCATGATAATTTTTTGTAATATTTCCAGACAGAATTAGTCCAAATTTCAGAAGTAGTAGATGTTTTGTTATTATTTAAATCATATGTAATTGTATATTTGCTTTTATTAAGCCAAGCTCCATCAATCCATGTTGCCGAAATTAAACAAGTTTGATTATTATTAGTGTCATAAGTGTATGTACTTTTATTTTTATTAACCCATACAGAGTCTAAATATAATTCAAAAATGTATTCAGTTTTGTTGTCATTGGTATCATAAGTGTATGTTGCTCTGGAGAAATATAGCCAAGAGGAATTGTCCCATATTTTACTTGTTATGCTTGTTCTATTTCCTTTATTATCGTAGATACATGTATCTTTATAGTCATCAACCCAAGATGAATTATGCCATACTTGGATAAGTTCATTTGTTAAATTGCTATTATCATTATAGTTTCTAATATATTTTACAGTATCGTTATCGGTATATTGAACAATTGTGTCGGGGAGATATTTTGTAATGAGCTCTTTTTCTTTTTTTAATTGTTTGTTAGTATGTAATTTTTGCTTAATATTTAATATAGTATTTTCAGGTTGTTCCATTTCATTTTCAATTGATTGAAATAAGATGGAATCTTTCATTAGCTTATTTTGACCTTTTACAGTGATAATAAAACTCATTACAAGCATTATGATAAGGATTCTTTTCATATTCATTATTATTTTAGAGCATTAATACTTGCAAATATATATTAATATTTTTTATATTCCTCTATGTTTTTTTATTTTTTCATAAGAGTCATTTACTTGCTGGAATTTTTCATTGGCTGATTTTTGGTATTCTTCTCCTAGATGTATTACCTTGTCAGGATGATATTTCAAAGCCATACGTCGGTATGCTTTTTTCAATGCATCGTTATCAGCATTTGAATCGATTTCTAATATTTTATATGCATCTTCCAGTGCATCAGTTTTTAGGAACATAGATTTTAGAGATTCAAAATCATGAGATTTGATACCTAAGTAACCAGAGATGTCATTTATTAAATTTATTTCAGAAGGATTAAAATCATTATCAGCACCAGCGATTTCAAATAAGAAATGGAGTAAATGTAGTTTAGTTGAGTAGTCCATATTTGCTCTTATTTGAGCACATACTTCTTGCAAATTATAATCTTGCTTTAATAAATCACGAAGCACCAATAACATTTCCGCCACTTTCTCTTCATCAAACTGTCTTCTTAAGAAAGATTTCACATAGTCTAGTTCTGATTTCAAAATTTTCCCATCTGCTTTCATTATTGATGCAGATAATATCAATAAGCTTACAGTGAAATCGCCACTTCTTGTTTTGCCTTTTTGTGAAGAAGAGTTCCCATTAATATTCTGATTATCATTTGAGCCGATTAATGAGCCTATAAAAAAACCTAATATACCTCCTATTGGTCCTCCCATTGCCCAACCGATGCCACCTGTAATCCATTTTAAATAACTACCCATAATTATTTTAGACTTTGTTTTTGATTAATACTCATATATTTTGCAAAGTTTTCATACCCGTCTGCTTGTATCATTCTTATGCATGCTCTTCTATTAGATTTAAATATTAATTTAAACATTTTAGAGATTAGGTTATTAAACCTTTTACAATTATTTATTTCTTTAAATTCATTACAGTCGGAACAGCTTTTAATGCTTTTTTCAATGCAACATTTTCTTATCTTGCACCATGAAGCTTTAGTATTTTCAATGCATCCTTTACACTTTCCTTTTAAATAAGCGTTGCATGCTCCGCAATATAGTCCACAATAGGCAATAAGCTTAGTGTCATTTATTATTTCTTTTTTCATTATTAAAGTTTATTAAAGAAAAGGATTATATTTTATTTCATCAGATATAGTGGAGCTTTTACCATGTCCTGGGTATACTTTTGTATTTAATGGCAAGCAAAATAATTGTGTTTTTATACTGTTTATTATGCTGTCAAAATTACCTGTTGGCATGTCAGTGCGTCCAATTCCTCTTTCAAATAATGTGTCGCCTGAAAACAAGCTAGCATTATCTTCTATATAAAAACATACGCCACCAGCAGTATGTCCAGGAGTGTGAATAGTTTTTAATTTAAAATTACCAATATTAAAGACCTTGTTATGTTCAGTATATTCATCTGGGAGATTTGTTTCATTCATTTGAAAGCCCAGCATTTTACCATATTCTGGTGCGTTTTTTATAATTTGTACTTCTTCCTTATGTGCAATGTATTTTATGTTAGGGTAGTGAGTTTTCATGTCACTAATTCCAGTGATATGGTCTATATGACAATGAGTATTTAGCAGTAGTTTAGGAGTGAGTTTATTTTCTTCTAAAAAAGAGTTAAGTTGTTTAAATTCTGATTGACTATAAGCAGAGCAATCTATTATTGCAGCTTCTTTTGAATCATCCCATACAACGTAAGTATTTACTGAAAAAGGATTGAATATGAAAGTTTTTATTTGAATCATAAATAAGTTTTTTGTAAAGCAAAATTACATCTTTTTAATCATTTCTATTATAATTTCGTTTATTTTATTTGCTGATTTATTGGCAACTTGAAGTACTTCTTTATGTGATATTGGATGAAAATGTCCTTCAAATCCTAAATCTGTAATTATAGAAGTGGCAAAGCACTTCATTCCTGAATGGATTGCAACGATATTTTCAGGAACCGTTGACATGCCAACAGCATCTGCACCCATTTTTGCAAGATATCTATATTCGGCAGGAGTTTCAAAACATGGTCCAGGCACAGCAACATACACACCTTTATGATATTTAATTGATTTTTCCTGAGCAATATTAATTGCGTCCTTGATTAATTCCCTGTCATAAGGTTCTAGCATGTCAACAAAGCGAGGACCTAATTCATCTATATTATGCCCAATAAGAGGATTGTCTCCCATTAAATTAATATGGTCTTCTATAAACATAATATCTCCTATTGAATAGGCACTATTCATACCTCCTGCAGCATTTGAGAGAAACAAATATTCAGCTCCAAGTTGTTTTACAACTCTTATGGGGAATGTTATTTCTTGCATAGAATAGCCTTCATAATAATGGAAACGGCCATTCATCAGAACCACTTCTGTGCCACTTATATTTCCAAATACAAGTTCTCCTTTATGTCCTTTCACTGTAGAAATAGGAAAGTAAGGGATTTCGGAATATCTGATAATTTCATCAATTGATATATAATCTTTCAAGCTACTTAATCCAGAACCTAATATTATGCATATCTTGGGTGTTGATTTTGTTATTGTTCTTATAAAGTCAATTGATTTTTGTATTCTTTCCAACATAGTCTAAAATTTTATCTTTAAAAAACATATCATCATTCTTATGCAATCGAACCTTTATAGGCAAATAAAAGATAGGAAAACCGCATAATTGATTTGCAAGTAAGCTGTTATTTTTAATTTTAACAATATCTTTTTCGGTTGTAACAATTATTGTCGAGCCCTTAGTCCTTTCTAAATTGTTATAAACATTAATAATTCTGTTTATATCCCTTTCATTGTAATTATGATGATCACGTAAAGTTATAGCAGTTGTATCTTTAAACTTTGTTTCTAAATATTCATAAAAACTATTATATCCAGCAATTCCACAAAAGGCAACAACGTTTTTAACTGTTTTTAAAAATTCTTTATCATAATTATTCATTAAAAATAATGGTTTTAATTCATCGTATTCAAAATAGGAAAACAGCACAGTGTTATTTTTACCTTTATATTTACCTATTTTATATTCCAATTCTTTTTTAGCATCATCAGTTAAAGACTCGCTAGTCTTTGTTACAATAATAATGTCAGCACGCTTAATTGAGCTTTTTGATTCTCTTAAATTTCCATAAGGTAATAAATCATCAATAGTGAAAAGATTATAATAAGGAGTTAGAATAATATTAAAACCCGGAGTTAGAGCCCTATGCTGGAAACCATCATCTAAAATAATAACATCAGGCTTATGAAGTGATATTATATGACTAACACCATTTACTCTATCTGAATCAACAGCAACAATAACCTTATTTCCAAATTTTTGTTTTATTTGTAATGGTTCGTCGCCAACATCTGTAGCTTTTGAATCAACATCAACAATCATAAAATTCTTAGTTTTTCTTCTGTAGCCTCTGCTAAGAACCGCAACTTTATAATCAGATTTAAGCATATCAACAATATATTCCACATGCGGTGTTTTGCCCGAGCCTCCAACGCTTAAATTCCCAACGCAAATTATAGGAATATCAAAACTAATCGACTTTAATATTTTTTTATCATACAAATAATTTCTTATTGATGTAATTATAAACCATACAAAAGACAGCGGAATACTAACTAATTTTTTATACATAGATTTAATGATTTGAAACCACTAAATTATAAAATTAAATTGTATTACTTGTAAAAAAAATATTAATAATTGCATTTTATCGTAATGTAAAAATCACTTACATGCAAAATGTATGCAGCTCTACAAAGATTTATTAGGACTTGCAACAACAATTTTCAGGACGACCTAAGAAACAAACACTCTGAACTCCTTGAAAAATGAGTATAATCAAATAAATAATACCCCACGAAGGGTATTATATACACGGCAAGGGGGTATTATTACACGTTCCGAGGGTATTATATACACGGCAAGGGGGTATTATTACACGTTCCGAGGGTATTATATACACGGCAAGGGGGTGTTATTACACGTTCCGAGGGTATTATATACACGCCAAGGGGGTATTATTACACATCTGTAACGTATTGTTGCAGCTATCTCAAGGTCCTAATATTACTTGTTTATTCCTTAAAAATATTAAAGAAAATATTTAAGGTCTATAAATATTTTTTATAACAATAATAAAATTATTTACATTTACAGTCTTAACTGAATGGATTTATGAATAATTCTATATTTATTGACACATTGAAAGGGCTTGATTGTGAACGTCCTCCTATTTGGTTTATGCGACAAGCAGGACGCGTTTTACCATCATACGTTAAACTTAGAGAACAATATTCTTTTTGTGAGTTAATGCAACAAGCTGACTTGGCAGCTAAGGTAACGTTAATGCCTGTGCATGATTTAGGGGTTGATGCAGCAATATTATTTTCGGATATACTTGTTGTGCCTGTTGCTATGGGAATGGATTTAGAATTTACGGATAAAGGTCCTGTATTTAATAAGCCATTAAAAGATTTATCTAATCCTGCTGATAATATTAAAGAACAGCCTGAAAAGCTTGATTATATATACGATGTTATTGATGAAATAATTGAAACACGCCCAGATAATATTCCTCTTATTGGGTTTTGTGGGGCACCGTTAACAACATTGTGTTATATGTTGCAAGGAAAAAGTAGTGACCATACATTTCCCGATGCTATTAAATTTATGTATAGTAATGTTAAGCAAACAAGAAAGTTGATAGAAAAGATAACTGATTTATCAATCCATTATGCTTTGGAACAGATAAAACACGGGATTGACGTGTTTCAATTATTTGATACTCACGCAGGCTTATTACCTTTTGAGATGTATAAATCATTGTTTTTTCCATCAATAGTACAAATGGCACATGTTATTAGGGAACAAAATGTTCCATTTATATACTTTCCCAAAGGGATTGGATATGGAATCAAATATATAACAAAGGCTCATTGTGATTATCTAAGCATAGATTGGCATACATCTCTTCCTTATGCGAGAGAAATAGTGGATAGGAATATAGGACTGCAAGGCAATCTTGATCCTAGATCACTATTTGGAAGCAAAGAAAGCATAAGTAAGATGTTAGAATCATACATCAAATTTGGGCAATCAAATAAAAACTGGGTATTTAATCTTGGACACGGCTTTATGCCTGAAACTCCGTTTGAAAATGCAAGACTAATTGTGGATGCAATGAAAAAATAATTTCTATTTATAGATTAATTTTTTAATTGTAATAATTAAGAAATACTACCTTTGCACTTCTCATTGCAAAAAAAATATAAGAATGTTTATTTCTGGATTAATTTTCAAAATAGTTATAATTCTTTCTTTATTAACTTTCTTTCTAAAAGATAAGAAATTAAAAGCAATAACTTTAACAAGTAGTATTTTATTTACAGCGATAACTACGTTCTTTTGCTTTAATGCTTTTGCAAATAGTGAAGCCGTTAGTTTGAAATTAGATTTGCTCTTATGGACGTGGTCTGGTGATAGTTATATTGTTATAGATAAGTTTAACTCAATATTTATTATCCTTTATAATGTTATTTCATTAATTGGAATTTTGTATAGCTTCAAATACATTGAAAATTTTGATAGCGTAAGCACTAAGATACATTATTTTGCTCTATTATGGTTGCAGTATTCATTATTTTTTATAGTTGTTACAGATAATTTTGTAAACTTTCTAACTGCTTGGGAAATAATGACAATAACATCGTTTTTCCTTATTATATATGATTTAAAACCACAAACAATAAAGGTTGGAATTAATTATCTTATTCAAATGCACGTTTGTTTTTTTCTATTATTATTTGGTTTTAGCTTGATGCTTAAATATACTGGCAGTTATCAAATATCTTCTTTAGCTAATGCTGATATGTTTAGCAATCATGCTTATTTAGCAACAATATCTCTTTTGCTTTTAGGTTTTGGATTTAAGGCAGGCTTTATTCCTTTTCATGCGTGGCTGCCGAAAGCATATACAACTGCTCCATCTCATATTTCAGGAATAATGTCTGGCGTTATGGTTAAAATGGGGATATTTGGATTATTGAAAGTTCTATTAATCACACAAAGTAATCTATTACTGCTGGGTTCTGTCATCATAATAATTTCTATAATTACTGGTATTTATGGTATTTTACAAGCAACGTTTCAAAATGATATAAAAAAACTATTAGCATACAGTTCTATTGAGAATATTGGGATAATTGGCATTGGTATAGGATTGTTTCTAATAGGAAAAGTCTATAATAATGTTTATATGCAATCTATTGCATTGACAGCAGTTATTATTCATATAATCACTCACTCATTAGTAAAGTCTTTTTTATTCTTTATAACTGGGAATATTTATAAAACAACCCACACAAAGAACATAAATCTTATGGGTGGATTGATAAAAAAGATACCAGCAACTTCAACAATGTTTATAACAGGAATGATTGCCTTGGCTGGATTACCTCCTTTATGTGGCTTCTTTTCTAAGTTTTTAATATTCTATACCTCTTACTCTAATATCTTTAATGATAATTTCTATAAAACAATAATTCTGCTTTGCGTAATTATTGCATTAGGTATCATTAGTGGACTTTCTGTATTTGCATTTACAAAAGCTTCTGGAATAATGTTGCTTGGAAACAAAAGAAGCAACGTTGAATATAATTCAAAAATGGACAATAATATATACGCAGAAGTAATACTATTATCAATAATACTTATAATATCATTACTTCCTGCGGTTTTGTTTAATTTTATATTTAATATAGTGTGCTCTGTAAACAATATATTTGTTGAAAAAATTTATTATCAAAACCTTCAAGAAATATTTATTAAAATTAATATTATAACCGTCATATTTGCGGCTATAGTAACGATAATATATTTAATAAGAAAAAGATTTATAAATAGAAACGGTTTCGAAAAACAAGCTACATGGGGATGTGGATATACTGCAATAAATGAAAAGATGCAATACACTTCAACTTCAATGAGTGATAACTTGTTTGACTTGGCAAAGCCATTAATTAAAAAAAACGTTACAAATATCAATTTTAAAGATAAAGAAGTTTTTCCAAAAAATAAAAGGTTGGATTATAAAACAGAGGATTATGCAGATATGTTTATAAACAAATTGATATATTTTGGGGAATTGATAATTAAAAAGTTTGCAGTAACTCAAACAGGTAAAATCCAGCACTACGTATTGTATGCGTTTATTTTTTTAATAATTGTTTTCATAATTAGTTTTTTATAAAATGATAGGAATTATTTTAATTATTATATTGACATTTTTCTTCCCTGGAATAATCAACCGCACAAAAAGTATTCTTAGTGGGCGAAAAGGACCTGTTATTTTGCAACCAATGTATGATATAAGGCTCTTATTAAATAAAAAATCAATATTTAGTAATACTTCTAGCATTATAACTCAAGTAGGACCAACGATATATTTCGCTTCAATAGTAACGTCTTTGCTTTTTCTCCCATTTGGCAGTTATTCTTCGGTTATTAATTTTGATAATGACTTCATCTATTTTATATATATTCTTGCTTTTGGAAAATTCTTTATGGTTTTAACAGCACTTGATGCAGGAAGTAGTTTTCAGGGAATGGGGGCAAGTAGAGAAGTGATGTATTCAATGCTCATAGAACCTGCAATATTAATACTTATTGGAGCTTTGTCAATGATCACAGGCTATACTTCATTTGATGAAATATTTAAATTCATGGACTTCACAAATAATAGCTACTATTTAGTCACTATTATTTGTTGTTATATACTAGTTAAGTTTGCTATGGTGGAAAATAGTCGATTACCTATTGATGATCCAAAGACTCATTTAGAACTAACAATGGTTCATGAAGTAATGATTTTAGATATTTCTGGTTTTGATTTAGCTTTAATTCATTTTGCTAATGCTCTGAAATTTACAATATTTGGCAGTTTAATTGCCAATTGCTTATTCCCTCCTAATTCAAATATCTTAGTGCTAACATTGATATTTATAGTTACACAAATAAGTTTTGCTGTTATCATTGGATTTCTTGAATCATTTAACCCAAGAAATAAAGTTGTTAAAAATCCTCAATATCTATTGACTATATCTGCTATATCTTTGTTGGCATTTGTAATAGCATTAATATTAACAAATAAAATAACGTAGCCATGATTGTATTTCTAATAGTTTTATTTGCAATAACATTAATATATATATCGAAGACAGAACGCTTTCGTACTTATCTTAATTTGATAGCTCTGCAGGGAGTATTGCTGTTTCTTATTTCTTTTGTAAGTATCTTTGGATCTGCTTCTATATCAAACCTTATATTTATAATTTTTGAGACTTTGCTTTTTAAAGCAATAGTAATCCCTTTACTTTTAAAGCATATAATATCAAAAATAAAAATATCAAGAGTTCACGAGAAATCATTGCCTAGCTTTTATTCTTTAATATTTATATCTTTTGGATTATTAATAAGTGTGATTATTTCTCAATATTTTAAAAGCGAAAAAATAGAAGCTCTTTATTTTAGTATATCGGTGTTTACTCTATTTACAGGTCTATTCCTTATCGTATCTCATAAGAAAATATTCTCTCATATGATAGGGTTTCTTGTGATTGAAAATGCAGTTTTTCTGCTTTCTTTAGCCGTAGGTCTTGAAATGCCTCTGCTCATTAACCTTGCTATATTTATAGATATAATTGTTAGTGTGCTTATACTTGGATTATTCATCAATAAGATGAGTGCAGTAATTGAAGATGTTAACTCAGAAGAACTTTCAATGTTAAAAGATTAAATAGAGACACCGACATATAAAACGACATCTCTATTTAATATAAAATAATTATTTACCTCTAGTAAGCATAAGTTCTATATCTTCTTTTAAAGAAGAAAGATCTTCCTCGTGCTCAACTTCGTCTGATATTATTTGAAGAATTATGTTATACGTTACTGGATCTTTCTCTCTGGTAATATCAAGAAGATTATTGTATGTTTTAATAGCACATTGCTCACCTTTGATATTTTGATTTAAAACTTCTTCAACATAAGGATTAACAGGAGCATCATATCCGCAGTTTGTAATTTTCATCCATTCTTCTGGAGAAAGTACTGGAGTCCCACCTAACTGAATAATTCTTGTCGCTAATAATTGAGCATGAGCAAGCTCTTCTGTAGCATGCAAGTTTAGTTCGCTAATAACAGCATCTTTCATTGGCCCTTTTACAACTTTAGCTCCAATCCAATATTGATAATATGCAAGCCATTCGTCAGCAAGCGCTTTGTTTAATAAGTTGATTAATTCATCAACATCCATTTTTACTATTTGTCTTCCAAATTGTGCCATAATTATTAAATATTAAAAGGTTAAAAAAATTATTGTTTAATAAAGGGTACATTTACAATAGTGTCTTTCATTATAACTCTAATGTTATAATACCCTTTTGATAAATACATAATGTCTATTTTATTTAATTTAGTGTTATTTATGTTTTTATTAAGTATAGTTTTCCCTAAATTATCCAATATAGAAATATCAGCATAATCGTTATCAGGTAATTCTATCATTATATATTCATTAGCTGGATTAGGATATATTTTTATTAGTTCTCGTATGTTATTCCCATTTTCGGTAATTGAGGTTATAAATACAACCATATAGTCAGAAGCAGTACATCCATTATTTGTTATAGTAACAGAGTATGTTGTTAAAGTTGTTGGTTTAACAATTAAAACGGCTTGATTTGAACCCGTATTCCATGTGTAAGAATCACCTCCAGATGCAGAAATAATTAAGTTTTTACCAGAGTCGATTGTTTTATCTGAACCAATGTTTATTACAGGGATTGGTTTTACAGTTATAAAAGCAGAATCAATTTGAGAACATCCCATGTTTGTGGTTGTTAATATATATGTAGTAGAATTAGAAGGAATAACTGTAATTTGGTTTGTAGTGTCACCTGTATTCCATAAATAACTTTCTCCGCCAGTAGCTATAAGATTAATTTGTCCTCCCTTGCATATTGCCTGATCTGTTCCTGCATTTTTTTCAGGGATAATAATTTTAGTTATAATTATTTCGTCAGAAGATATGCAAGCATTTTTATGTGTTGTAATAGTATATTTTGTAATTTTTTGTGTAGGAGTTACATTTAAATATGGAATAGTATCCCCCGTGCTCCAAATATATTTATCTGCATAGTCTGCATATAAAGAAGTGCTTTCCGTATTGCATAATAGTTTATCATCTGAAAGCTTTGTTGCATTGACTTCAACTACAATATTGTCGGTTGCAAAACAATATCCATTGAAAGTTGTAAGCGTGTATGTCGTTGTAATACTTGGCAATACAGATATACACGTAGCTATTTCATTGCTGCTCCATGAGTAAAAATCTCCACCTGTTCCACAAATACTAATAGGTGTACTTCCACAAATAGAAGTATCTTTCCCTGCAAAAGCATAACAGGTATCTTTAAAATTAATTTTTGATGTCATCGCAAAATCAATGTTTGCTTTCCAATAGCTAAGTATCGAATGCCATGTTGAATCATTCCATTTTTCCCAAGATAGAGAATCACTGGAACTACAATCACCATAAGTTGAAAGTATTGCTATTTTATTACTACTTTCTCCAAAGAAGGTATCTTGCGGCAACACAACACTAACAAAAAATGTTTCAGGTAATTTAACTGGTTCTTCAAAATAAAATGTATTTTTAAATAGATTTAATCCTGATGTATCTATATCTTGAAGTCTTATTGGTAAACTTTTTGCCAAATAATTTCCTTTAGGGCTTTTTGTAATGGTATCTTCTTCATAAATATACACGTAAACATTCTCATTAGTTCTAACATCTTTATATCTAATATAAATATTTACTGAATTTAACCAACCATTTTTACTAAATATATTGAATTTTTGAGCTTTTTCCAAATCACCAAGTATATTGTTTCCATTAATAAACCCTGTATCAATAGGTAAATAATTATCAATAAAGTTTGTTGTATAGAAATCAGAACATGAATAGTACCATGAAGGAGGTGTAATAGTAAAGGTGTCATTAATATGCCTCTTAACAGTTATTTCAATTTGATCTGTTGCTTTGCATATCCCATCTGAAATTGTTAGTGAATACAATGCATTGTAAATAGGAGTAATGGTTATTGATTGACTTGTGTCTCCACTTGACCAAGAGTATTTCGAAGCTGGTGTTGATGTTAAATTTATACTTTCATCTTGATTAATAGTCATATCACTACCTGCATTGGCAATCAAGGAATTATCTAATACTTTAAATCTAATGGTTTTATTATTTATGCATCCCATTGAATTAATTTTTACAGAATAGCTTGTATCTGTGTTAATATTAATAATTGGATTTGCTAAAGATATATTGTTTATGTTAAAGTCAGGGCTCCATTCAAAAGTTTTTGGATAACCATTAAACCCTACAACTATATTCACGCTGTCTGATGACAGAATAATATCCTTAAGTATTGTTCCATCTTGGTTCCCAATCATTATGAATGGAATGTTAATGAGTTCTCCATAATTGCCTGCTGCCATAGAAACGGTTCCATTTCCTGTTTCATTATTAATAATAATAACAGCCTTAGCTCCTGCTATTTGAGCCATGTATGCTTTTAAACTAAAAAAGCAATCTCCTCTATCAATTAAAGCTATTTTATTTTTAAATGCGTTTGTGTAATAGCCACTTTGCGAACATCCATTATAAGAGTCTGCTAAATCTTTTTTATATTCTATTTTCCCACTTATGTATGAATTCTTTACTTCATAACCAAATAAAGCAATAGCATAGTTTATAAACTCTATTTTAGGATAAGTTACTTTTATAAAATTACCACTCAAGTCACCAAAATTAAGGTTTATATTATAGTTTGTGTTTTTACAGATTTCAATAGTATCTGCAGTAGAAACATTAATGTCTATTATATCTACTTTCGCTTCTTGTATAGCCATACACCCATTGTTAGATATTGACAAAGAGTAGCTAGTACTTACTGTTGGTTTGATTTTAATGGAACTAGAGCTATCTCCAAAACTCCAATAATACTTATCTCCTCCATAAGCTTCAATTAATAATGAATCATCTTTGCAAATTACGGTGTCGTTGATTTTTTTATAATCAAATAGCGGAAAATTAACTTTAAGCTCATAAGCTCCAGAATAATTATTTTTACCATCCACAACAATATAATATTTTCCTGGTAGTGCGTCTTTCACTGTAGCTATTTGGGCTTGAGAAATTTCGTTATAATAACCTAAAGCAACACAATTGTTTGAATATATATCATTTAAAATCAATACTTCTAATTGTTCACTTCCTGATTTTAGAATAGCATTTATGTCTGTTGTTTTTGTAATATTTATAACATAAACATTTTCCTTCCCATTTAGTATATTGTTTTCACATTGATACTTTTCTGTATAATTAGTTCCACTTGTTGTATTTCCTGCAATTGTTTGGTTACAAGTTAATTTTTGAGCTTGAGTATGTTGGATGGTGTCTATATAATAATTATATGAAATATTAAAATCACAGTTATTTTGATCATATCCATCAATAACAACATAATATGTCCCGGGCACTGTATTATAATTTTTTAAAGTTTTCTTTCCAAAAGCAATACATGACTGAAGAGTACATTCATTAAAAAGATAGATATTCAAATCGCATAAATTTTTTGTCACATTCAAATTGATTGTACTTATTTGCTCTAATTCTATTTTAAAGATTTTTTCATTCCCCGACATGTAAGTAGTATCACAAGAATATTTATTAATATTATTTGAAGTCCCTATAGTGGAACTTCCATAAACAAACCCTGCTATTAAATTTTGAGCAGTGTTGCAAATGAGTGTATCTTTTTCTTTTACTTCTGCCATAATGGAATAGCTGCAATCATTGCTATTATCTCCACCATCTACAACGATATAATAAGTGCCTGCTTCTGTATTTTTTAAAATAATTGAACCACTATCTGAATAAGCAATACAATTAACATCTGCACATGAATTAAGAACAAATAAATCTAAGTTACAAGCATTATCTGTTAGTGTAATTTTCAAATCACTTCTAATGTTTGTTGTTATACTATGCAATATTTCTTTTCCTTTATAAGCCTTATTTGGAGCGCATGAATAATTGTTAACATTATTTAATCCATTTACATTATTTCCTGAATATTTAACTCCAGATGTTAGTTCTATACTATTTTGACAATCTAAATCTGTGTTTTTTGGTAATACATTTATGTAAGCTGTTTTAGTTTTAGTATTTGTCCCTTTATTATTTGATGCTTTAAGAGAAACAGTATATAAACCGGGTGTATTATATATTATATTTTGTGGGTTTTGAACTGAAGATGTGCTTGGGGTTGCACCTTCAAATGTCCAGTCCCAAACATTAGGTAAACCACTTGTAAGATCTTTAAAATTTACAACTTGATCTGGCTGTACTATAGTGTAATTTGCCGAAAAGTCTGCGATAGGTATATCGGAAAATGTAACATTAAAAAAGGCTGCGGTATCATTTATTGCAATGTTTGATATGTAAACATCACCTGCGGAACCATCGGAAAGAAAACAAGCAGGATTTGTTGAATTGTTAAATTCCGTACGAGTAGTATTATTTGAAAAATAAGCATCATTAATGTATCCACTATTATCTTTAGTTCCATTTGGGCGAAATATATACACTTCATCAGGCTTGTCAGGATAACTCATATTTCCGTAGCCTTCACTTGTTTTGTTTATCCGGTATATTAAAATTCCACTACCTGGGAGAGTACCATCAAACAGTGAGTTATTTTTTCTATATTCTATTACAAAATATTCTTGTGTTGATTTTGGGGATGCAATCATGTAACAGTTTTTGTCTACTGAAGAGATCGGTTTTACATAATATGTTCCTGTTTTGGATATTTCTGGAATAGAGCTAATCCATTTTCCATATTTTAATTTCATGTAAGCTCCCATTGATTGAGGAGGATTGGATGTTTGTTCCATAATGTCCCAAATGCCAACAGGGCTTAAGTCCAAATAAGATTCATTATAGTGATACAAGTCAGGAGCACCTAATGTATGAAACATTTCATGACATAAGACTCCCACACCCATTCCATTTTCGTTTAGAGTTCCTTCTAGTTGAAAATTATAATCAAATACAAATTTTTCATTAATTTTCACTTCATAAGAGTATAACATCCATCTGTGAGGCCATAGTAGATTACTCCAATTATCAGGCTTCCCTTTGATTATAAAGCAAATATTGTCAACCAATCCGTCATTATTATAATCTAAGTTTAAATCAGAAGGAATACTGGCTTTTAAACTCTCAATAGAATTTTTTATCAATGAATGTTCTCTTATTCTGTATTCATCGTTATCTTTATATCCATTTGGATTTGTATTGCTATATGGTTGATAATAGGATCGTGGGTTGTTATCTTTGAAAGATAATACAGTGGATGAATTTTGCACAGGATAGAAAAAAGAGTTCATCTCTAATTGATTATATGATACTTGCTTGTAGTAGTTATACATTGAATTGCAATTATCTTGGCAATTGAACATGTTGTCATATTTTGTAATACTTTCTGTGTATTCAACATCATCAGAAAATCTTATAAATATTACTAAATTATTTAATGTTTTTACTCCTAAAGTGCTATTTGCATATTTTACGTTAGTTGTTTTTTGTGCGTTTAGTAAACTTGCTTTGTAATAATCATGAAAATTATTTTCATCTTTATTATCAGGCATTAAATTTTTAGGAATGTTAAAATTTTTGATGTTGCTTTGTCCAACTATGTACTTTGACGGAAATAATTTTCCGTTAATTTTCTCTGCATATTTATAATATCCACTAATATTGTCTTTGACAATAGTGTATCCTTCTGCATCATGTAGTCTACGAAAAAATTCATCACCAGTGATAAAGCATTCAATAATGGTATTGTCTGGTTGGGTTAGTGTTACTGGAAAATCTTTAATATAAGCTGCTTTTGTTGTTATAAAAAGCAACAATAATAGTATTATTAAATTAAATAGTCTTGTCATTGAGTTTTGTAATTTTGCTTTATTTTATTTTTACAAATATACTAAAAAAACAAGTTCAGTTTATAATTATTTGGAAAATGTAATTAGTAAAAAGTAATAACGAAAAAATTGTTTTAAGTATTGTTGGTGCAGACTAAAAAACGTCGCGTTTTTCGCTTTGTTTTTGAATTCAGGTAATCCTGAAATATGTTTACAGTTTTTTTTTTCATAATTTTAATTTTATGTTAAAACCTATTTTAGTTGGACACCCAAATTAAATATTTAAAATTAGTTTTACTATATCTCCAAAAAACAATTAAAAAGGAGAGTATTAAATATTTTTTTTAATTTTGCTCTCCCTTTAAATATAAAATTATAAAACAAAAGTTTTGGATGAGTAACAATTACAAGGAGTATGATAGGTTTAATCATACAAAGATAGCTAAAGAAATTGCAGAGTTTTGGAAAGAAAACAATATTTTTGAGCAAACAATTAAGGAAGATAGCAATAAGAGCAATTATGTGTTTTATGAAGGTCCTCCTTCGGCAAATGGAGTTCCAGGAATACATCACGTTATGGCTCGTACGATTAAAGATATATTTTGCAGATACAAAACGTTAAAAGGTGCTGTAGTAAAACGTAAAGCTGGATGGGATACACACGGTTTGCCTGTGGAGATGAGCGTTGAAAAGGCATTAGGTATTAGCAAAGAAGATATTGGGACAAAAATTACCGTTGAAGATTACAACAAAGAATGTCGTAAAGATGTTATGAAATATAAAGATCTTTGGGATAATCTTACAAATGAAATGGGATATTGGGTTGACCTTTCTGACCCTTATATTACTTTCGATAATAAATACATAGAAACGCTTTGGTATCTTTTAAAGCAACTTTATAACAAGAAGCTTTTATATAAAGGATATACTATTCAACCTTTTTCTCCTGCTGCTGGGACAGGTTTAAGTACACATGAATTAAACCAACCTGGTTGTTACAAAATGGTTAAAGACAGTACTCTTACTGCACAATTTAAGCTTTTGCCAAATCAAACTTTTGGAAGCATAGTTACTGATGATAATACTTTCGTTTTAGCTTGGACAACTACGCCTTGGACCTTGCCTTCAAACACAGCTCTTGCTGTGGGTAAGAATATTGAATACCTTCTTGTTCAAACATACAATCCTTATACATTTAAGCTTGTTAATGTGATATTAGCAAAAGAACGTTTGTCTGCATTTTTTAAAGAAGAGAACAGAGAGCTTTCTTTTGAAGAATATAAAGAAGGTGATAAAAATATTCCTTTCAAGGTTATTGAACAATTTAAAGGTTCGGATTTGGCAGGTTTAAGATACGAACAGCTTATGCCTTACAAACAACCAGAAGAAGGAGATGCGTTTAAAGTAATAATTGGGGATTATGTTACGACAGAAGACGGAACAGGTATTGTGCATATTGCGCCAAGCTTTGGTGCTGATGACTTCCGTGTTGCTAAGCAAAACAATATTGGAGCACTGACTATGGTTGACAGGCAAGGGCGTTTTGTTGAAGAAATGGGAGAGTTTGCAGGGCGATATGTGAAGCATGAGTTTGATAAGAATTACGATCCTAAAACTCAAAATACTACAGACGTTGATATTATCATTAAGCTGAAAACTGAGAACAAAGCGTTTAAAACAGAGAAATACGAGCACTCTTATCCTCATTGTTGGCGTACGGATAAGCCTATACTTTATTATCCTTTAGATTCATGGTTTATTAAAACTACAGAGTATAAAGGTAAAATGATTGAGCTTAATAAAACGATTAATTGGAAACCGGAATCAACAGGTACTGGTCGTTTTGGGAACTGGCTGGAAAACCTTCTTGACTGGAACCTTTCACGTTCTCGTTTTTGGGGAACACCTCTTCCTATATGGCGCACAGAAGACGGGACTGAAGAAATTTGTATAGGTTCTTTTGAGGAGCTTAAAAATGAAATACAAAAGTCTGTTGAAGCAGGGTTTATGGATGAAAACATGCTTGCAGAGTTTAAAGCAGGAGACTTTAGTAAAGAAAATTATAATACTTTCGATATACACCGACCTTATGTTGACAGAATAATACTTAAATCTGCTTCGGGCAAGAAGATGACACGCGAAACCGATCTTATAGATGTGTGGTTTGATTCTGGGGCAATGCCTTACGCTCAGTTGCATTATCCTTTTGAAAACAAAGAACTGTTTAATACATCTTTTCCTGCGGATTTTATAGCAGAAGGCGTAGACCAAACAAGGGGTTGGTTTTTTACTTTGCATGCAATTGCTGTTATGCTTTTCGACAATGTGGCTTTCAAAAACGTTGTTTCGAATGGATTAGTTTTAGATAAAAAAGGGAATAAAATGTCAAAGCGATTAGGTAATGCGGTTGACCCTTTTGAAACGCTTGAGAAGTATGGACCTGATGCAACTCGTTGGTATATGATTACAAACGCACAACCTTGGGATAATCTTAAGTTTGACATTGAAGGAATAGCGGAGGTTCAACGTCGTTTCTTTGGAACTCTTTATAATACATATTCTTTCTTTTCGCTTTATGCAAATATAGATAAGTTTAAGTTTGAAGAACAATACATTGCTGTAAACCAAAGACCAGAGATTGACCAATGGATATTGTCGATGCTTAACTCTTTAATTGCTCAAGTTGATGAACATTATGAGAGTTTTGAACCAACAAAGGCAGGGCGAGCAATAGAACAATTCATTGATTTACATCTTAGCAATTGGTATGTACGTCTTTGCAGACGCCGTTTTTGGAAAGGAGATTACTCTACCGACAAAATAGCTGCGTATCAAACTCTTTATGAATGCCTAACAACGATATTAAAGCTTACGAGCCCTATAGCGCCATTCTTAACTGACGAGCTTTTTAATAATCTTAATAATGTTACTAATAAGGAAAGCGCTAAATCAATACATTTAGCTCAATTTCCTAAGTCAAATCCTGATGTTATAAATAAAGATCTTGAAGAAAGGATGGAGCTTGCTCAAAACATTTCTTCTATGGTGCTTTCACTTCGAAAGAAGGTTAATATTAGAGTGCGACAACCGCTTGCAAAAATACTTGTACCAATTATTGATACTAAAATACAAGGACAAATAGAGCAAATAAAAGAGCTTATTCTTGCAGAAGTAAATGTTAAAAATATTGAATATATTTTTGATACATCTGGATTTCTTGTTAAAAAGATTAAACCTAATTTCAAAACATTAGGTCCTAAATATGGGAAGCTAATGAAAGAAATTGCAAATGGTATAAACAATTTTAATCAGCAAGATATACAGGAAATAGAAGCTAATCTGAAATACACTCTCAATATACAGAATCAGGATGTTGAGATAAGTATTGAAGATGTTGAAATTATTTCAGAAGATATTCCAGGATGGCTTGTTACAAATATTGGCTCACTAACTGTTGCGCTAGATATTAATATTACTCCTGAATTAAAATCAGAGGGGCTTGCTCGTGAACTTATCAACCGTATGCAAAACATCCGTAAGGATAGCGGTTTTGAGGTTACAGACCGTATTAATACAATGATAGAAGTGAACGACAGCGAGTTTGAAAGCGCAATCAATTCAAACTATGAATACATCTGTAACGAAACTCTAACAAACAAACTATCATTTGCTAAAAATCTTTCTAATGATCCCGTAGCAAAAGAAATCGAAATTCTTGACCAAATCAGTACCTTTATTAAGATAGAGAAGGCTTAAGAAGGAGTTGTGAGGGTGATTTTCGGGTGTTTTTTGGATGATTTTTGGATGATTTTTGGATGATTTTTGGATGTTTTTGGGTGATTTTTGGTGATTTTAGGTGGTTGGAAAAAGTTTTACCTTGCCTAGAGACGATTTGACGAAGCCTAGAGACGTTTTCACCTAGCCTAGAAACGATTTGACCTAGCCTAGAAACGATTTGACCTTGCCTAGAGACAATTTGACCTCGCCTAGAGACAATTTGACCTCGCCTAGAAACGATGCAATCTTGCCTAGAAACGAAGTCACGGAGCCTAGAAACGAAGTCACGGAGCCTAGAAACGAAGTCACCTCGCCTAGAAACAAAGTCAGGTACCGTTCAAAAAAGTGTGTCTTATAAAACTATTTTTAGATGTT